>ERZ827452.518-NODE-518-length-51825-cov-4.935696_pt1 | contig 51825 bp, 48 predicted proteins | sample MGYA00519866_ERZ827452 | MGnify/ENA primary metagenome ERZ827452 (study PRJEB31778, sample SAMEA3449307) | human gut metagenome | biome: human gut; feature: human-associated habitat; material: faeces | place: United Kingdom | collected 2010/2012 ... | reverse complement strand
TGGGTATGCTCCCGATGGTATTGGCAAGCGGTCCGGGCTCGGCAAGCCGGCAATCTATCGGAACAGGAGTCTTTTTCGGAATGATATTCTCCATCACATTCGGGATTATCCTTGTTCCCTTTTTCTTTACTTTAATATATAAACTCAAAGCGTCAATTAAAGAAAAATGGTCATGAAAATAGTATCCAAAATATACATAGTATTCGTTATTCTGATAATGACCGGACTCTATTCCTGCAAAATAGGGAAAAAATACAGTCGTCCGGAATTACACCTGCCCGAAAGAATTACGGAACAACATTCCGACTCGTCAACTCTGGCCGATCAGGATTGGAAAACTATATATACGGACACTTTATTGCAGTCTCTTATACAAAAGACTCTCGATAATAACAAAGACATGCTGATCGCAGCGTCCCGTATAAAAGAATTGGCATATAGAAAAAGAATAGCTACCGGAGATTTATTCCCTACCATAAATGCGGCTATACATCCTGAACGGGAACATACGAATGACGGAGGGAATAACCCCGACAACGATAATTCGTTCGAGGGAAAACTCTCCCTATCATGGGAAATCGATCTATGGGGAAATCTGCGATGGGCACGTGCTGAAAGTATTGCCGAATATCTCGCATCGGTAGAGGCAAGACGTGCTTTACAAATGTCGATGATCGCACAAGTCGCACAATACTATTACGAACTGGTTGCATTGGACAACGAGCTGGACATCGTCCGCCAGACACTGGATACATGGGAAAAAGGTCTCGATCTGGCGAGAATCCGTTTTGAAGGGGGATTGACTTCGGAAACGTCTTTTCGTCAGGCTCAAGTAGAACTTGCCCGTACAGCGACATTAGTACCGGAACTGGAAAACAAGATTTCTCAAAAAGAAAACGACTTGTCGTTGCTTGTCGGAGAATATGAAGCTGTTATTACCCGGGCAAAAATGAATCCCGATATCTATTTGCCCGAACAATTGCCTGTAGGATTACCCTCGACCCTTTTGGAGCGGCGTCCCGATCTGAGACAAGCCGAGCAAGAGTTAATTGCGGCGCATGCCCAAGTCGGTGTTGCCTTTACGAACATGTTTCCGAAATTAACTCTCACAGCTACTTACGGGATAGAAAGCTCTTCTCTGAATGATTTTTTACGTTCTCCTTACGGATTTATCGGAGGGACATTACTTTCTCCCATTTTCGGCGCTGGAAAAAACATCGCAAAGCATAAGGCTCAGAAAGAGGTATTCAGACAGACTTGTTATCGATACGAAAAATCGGTTCTGACAGCTTTTCAAGAAACAAAAAATGCAATTGTACCTAATACACAAGCATTTATAGAATTAGTACAAGAGAAAGTTGCCGAAGGAAATAACATAGAACTTATACAAAATCCACGAAACTTTTTAGTAGGCACTAGAGAAACATTATTATCTTTAATGCCAACTTTAATAATGCTTGCTTTACTAATAATGATATTTAAAATGCAAGGATTAGGAGAAAAAGGCAAGGTATATGATTCTGAAACATCAAAAGAAAAAGTAAAATTTGATGATGTTGCAGGTTTAGATGAAGAAAAACAAGAAATGATAGAAATAGTACAATTCTTAAAAGAACCTAAAAAGTTTACAGAAATGGGAGCAAAAGTACCAAAAGGAGTATTATTATATGGTAAACCAGGTACAGGAAAAACATTAATAGCAAAGGCAATTGCAGGTGAAGCAGGAGTTCCATTTATATCTATGAGTGGTTCAGAATTCATAGAAATGTTTGCAGGACTAGGAGCTTCAAGAGTTAGAAAATTGTTTGAAAAAGCAAGAAAAATAGCTCCATGTATAGTGTTTATAGACGAGATAGATGCAATAGGTTCAAGACGTTCATCTGGAAATGGGGCAGAATCAGAAAACAACCAAACATTAAATCAATTATTAGTAGAAATGGATGGATTTGATACAGACGAAACAATAATCGTTTTAGCAGCTACAAATAGACCAGAAATGCTAGACAAAGCTCTTTTAAGACCAGGAAGATTTGATAGACAAATAACAATAAACCCACCAGACCTACGTGGAAGAGAAGAAATTTTAAAGATACACAGCAAGGGTAAAAAGTTTGCTGAAAATGTAACTTTAAAGTCAATTGCAGAAGATACAGCAGGTCTAACAGGTGCAGAACTTGCTAATATATTAAATGAAGCAGCAATAATAGCAACAATAAATAATCATGAAGCAATAGAAAAAGATGATGTGGAAGAGGCATTCAAAAAAGTAACAGTAGGACTTCAAAAGGCAAGTAGAGTTATATCGGACAAAGATAAGAAACTAACAGCGTATCACGAAGCTGGACATGCAATAGTAAGCAAATATTTAGAAACACAAGAACCTGTAAAAGAAATATCAATTATACCAAGAGGTATGGCAGGTGGCTATACAATGTATAAAACAAACGAAGACAAAAATTATATTTCAAAGACAGAAATGGAAGAAAGATTAATTGCCTTATTAGGTGGTAGAGCTGCAGAAAAAATTGCATTAAATGATATTTCAACAGGAGCAAGTAACGACATTGAGGTTGCAACTAAAATTGCTAAAGACATGGTAACAATATATGGAATGAGTGATGTAGTTGGAACAATATGTATAGATACAGAAAAAGATCCATACGAAATGCAATTACTTGGAGAAAAATATGCAGATGCAATAGGAGCAGAGGTAAAAATACTTTTAGATACAGCATATTTAAAAGCACAAACTTTAATTTCAAATCATATGGATAAATTACACGCAGTAGCCCAAACATTATTACAAAAAGAAACAATAACAGAGATCGAATTCGAGAGAATTTTTGATGAACGTTAAAAAGGGACGCCCCTTTTTCGAAAAAAATTACTAAAAGGGACACTCCTATAGATAATTCATTATTATAATTCAGTATGTACATTTTTTATTAATAAAAATGTACATACTGTTTTTTATAAGAAATATGACAGAAATTTTACAATTAGATTACGTTATTGTTATCTGTATTGACGTAAGATTTGTTAAACGCTAAAATTAAAGTGAAATTGATATGTAAATTTATAACTCTTACATTAAAAGTATCAGACATAAACATGGGGGACGACGGAATAAATGCAGTAGAAGGAACAATCAAATATGATACGAATCACAAGTAACACCAAGCAATTTAACACAATTGACGCAGACAAGCGGTAACTCATGGACTGCAAGCACAAATGGATTAGTAATGGTAGCTGTAACAGCAAAATGTACAAATTGGGGTTCAGTTAGTTCAGATGACGCAACATACGCAAATTATTTCCTAGAATCACTGCTAAAATTAGACATAGCAGATATACAAATAGAGGATGAGGTAAGTCTAGAAAAACTAAGAGAAACAGAAAAAGGTGGAAGACTAGATTTACAAGCAATACTAAACAATGGAACAATAGTAAATTTAGAATTGCAAATAAGAAATGAATATAATATAGAGGAAAGAACAACATATTATAGTTCAAAAGTAATATCAAGAGAAACACAAAGAGGAACAGCATATGAAGATATAAAAAATGTATTTTGTGTAAGAAGCTCTTGCAAAATAAAAGATACATTTTACGTATAAAGTTCATAAAAAGTGCAATTTTTTAAGATTGCACTTTTTATGATTTTGTAATTGTCTTTCCATTCAAATATTCTAAAATACCACTTGGTGAAGAAAAATTGAATTTTAAACTGTAGCTCTCAAGCATTTGTGTTTTCTGCTTGAACTTTTTGTTTATTTCGTTAACACCGTATTTTCCATCTCCTATAATAGGGTAGCCTATATGGGCTAAGTGTGCACGAATTTGATGAGTACGACCAGTGTGTAAATTTACATCTAATATAGAAGTATTTTCTTTTGAGTTTTGATTAATTACGGTATATGATGTTATTATTTTTTGATATCCCTTTTTAGGAACATCAGAGATATATACTAAAGATTTTTTATTGTCTTTAAAAAGATATGCTGTAAGTGTTTTAGACTTGTATTTTGGAATACCATATACTGTTGCTAAATAGTGTTTTTCAATTTCGTGATTTTTGAATTTATCAAGTAAGATATTTAAAGCTTCTTCACTTTTTGCAAATAAAACAAGTCCTGTAGTGTTCCTATCTAATCTATGACAAGGCTTAACAAAACCATTCATATATTTTTGACATTCAGTAGTTAAAGAATTTTCACCAGTAACTTCAATTCCACAAGGTTTATTAACGACCAAGATATTAGCCTCTTCAAATACAATGTCTAAATTGATATTAGAGCCACATAATAATTCGTCAGAAATAAATACTTTTATTTCATCATTAGTGTGTATTTCAATATTATCTGAAATTCGTACATCATTTATTCTAATATCCTTTTTTCTAAGTGCTTTATATAAGGTTCCTTGTTTTAAATTAGAAAATTCATTTAATAAATATGGACATATTTTTTTATTATTATCTTTTTCATGAACTTTTAAAATTCTCATAAATTTTCTCCTGTAAATCTATATTAATTATATGATTTGCAAATACATTTTTATAATATATTTTTTCGTCTCCTCGTTCGAGCTAAATTATCTAGAAATTCTAATATAAATTTGACGGGACCCCTTCATTTTTTGCAAAAAATGAACATTCACCGTAAAATTTATATAAGAATTACTACAATAATTTCCTCTCAATACGTCGACTGCAAAATATATTATAAAAATGTATTTGCAAACTTTAAATATTTATTTAAAGTATATAATAAAAAAAATCAAAAATCAATTGCAATTTAAAAATATATATGGTAGAATATGTCTTGTTAAGAAAAAATGAACTAAGGAGAGGGTATAAGAAATGGAAATTTTGAGAAACATAGTATTAGTAATATATTTAATAGTTTGTGTGGCATTAATAATAGTTGCTACAATGCAAACTAAGGATAGTCAAGGTGCATCAGGTACAATTACAGGTTCTACAACAAATAACTTTTTTGAAAAGAATAAAGGAAGAACAAAAGAAGGTAGATTAAAAAGAATAACTATAATATTAGGAATAGTATTTGTAGTATTAGCAGTTGTATTAGGAATTTTATATGTAATTTAGAATTTTAGATGGATGTAGTTTTACTGATACTACATCTATTTTTGTATATATAAGATTTTAGTTAATCAATTAATAACTAGAGAGGAAAGTGATTTTAGTATGGAAGACAAAGAAAAGCTTATTTTAGATTTTATGGCAGATGAACAATATGTTCCAATGAAGGCAAAAGAAATTGCAGATATTTTATGTGTCCCAAAAACAGAATATAAAAATTTTATGCAAGTAATGCAAAAATTAGAAGAAGAATATAAAGTACAAAAAAATAGAAAATCTAAATATAGACTAGTAGATAGCAATAAATACCTTTCAGGAGTGTTTAGAGCAAATGAGAAAGGATTTGGATTTGTAAAAGTAGACGGAATTGAAAAAGAAATATATATTGCTAAAAAGTATACAAAGACTGCTTTAAATGGAGATAAAGTACTAATAGAAATATTTGACGAATCAGAAGGAGCAAATAAAGAAGGAAGAATAATAAAAATTTTGACTCGTGATGTAGACACAGTTGTAGGAGTGTTCATAAATAATAGAAACTACGGATTTGTAGTTCCAGATGATAGAAAATTAGGAACAGACATATTTATTTCTAAGAAAAATTTTGGTAAAGCTCGTAACAATAGCAAAGTGCTTGTAAAAATTACCAAGTATCCTGAAAACGGTAAAAATGCAGAAGGAGAAATAATAGAGGTTTTAGGAGGAATAAATGAAGCTGGAGTAGATATGCTGTCTTTAATTAAAGAATATAAACTTCCTTATGAATTTCCAGAAAAAGTGGTAGAAGAAGCTAAAAAAATGGATGAAAATAGTATACAACAAGAAATTGCAGGGAGATTAGATTTAAGAAATGAAGAAATATTTACAATAGATGGAGAGGATGCAAAAGATTTAGATGATGCTGTTAATGTAAAAAAACTAGAAAATGGAAATTACGAATTAGGAGTTCACATTGCAGATGTAAGTAACTATGTAACAGAAGGTTCAAACCTAGATAAAGAAGCAATTACAAGAGGAACAAGTATATATATGTTAGATAGAGTAATACCAATGCTTCCACGAGAACTTTCTAATGGAATTTGCAGTTTGAATGCTAAAAAAGACAGGCTAACTATTTCTGTTATAATGGAAATTAACAAAGAAGGACAAGTAGTATCATCACAAATTAAGAAAAGTGTTGTAAATGTTACTAGAAGAATGAGTTACAATGAGATATCTACAATATTAAAATATTTACATGGAGAAAATGAAGAAACAGAGGAAGAAAACGTAGAGGATGCAAAACAAAAAATAAATACATTAAAAAAGGATTTGAATCTATTAAATGAATGTAAGACCTATTTTAAGCAATTTGAAGAGATGGAAAAATTAGCTAAAATATTAAAGAAAAGAAGAGAAAAACAAGGCAGTTTAAACTTAGATATACCAGAAACTAAGATAATATTAGATGAAGATGGATTTGCAATAGATGTAAAAAAATATGAGCTAACTTTTGCCAATGAGATAATAGAGCAATTTATGCTTACTGCAAATGAAACTGTAGCAGAGACATTCTATTGGTTGCAAGCACCGTTTATTTATAGAGTACATGAAGAACCAGATGAAGACAAAGTACTTGAATTAAACAAATTTTTATATAATTTTGGCTATAAAATAAAAACAAGTAAAGATAACATTCATCCAAAAGCCTTTGCAGAAGTACTAGAAGATATAAAAGGAAAAGAGGAAGAAAGGGTAATATCAACATTAATATTAAGAACTTTAAAAGTAGCAAGATACGAAAGTGAAAATAAAGGACATTTTGGAATAGCAAGTAAGTATTATTGCCATTTTACATCACCAATTAGAAGATACCCAGACTTATTTATACACAGAGTAATTTCAAAATATCTAGAGAAAAACTATAATGTAGATGAGGAAACACTAGAAAAATTTAGTAGTCAAGCAGCAATGTATGCAGACTCATCATCAGAAAGAGAAAAGGTTGCTCAAAAGGTAGAAAGAGATAGCATCGAAATTAAAAAAGCGGAATATATGCAAGATAAAATAGGAGAAGAATACGAGGCAATAGTATCTAGTGTAACATCATTTGGAATGTTTGCAGAACTAGAAAATACAGTAGAAGGATTAATTAGATTTGAAAATTTAGGTGATGAATATTTTATTTATGACGAAAATAGAAAGACTTTAACCGGAGAGCAAACAAAGAAGACTTACAAAATAGGTGACAAAGTTAGAATAAAAGTAATCAATGCAAATAAAATAACAAGACAAATAGACTTTGAAATCGTATAAAATATTTACTTGTTTTTATTGATAAAAACTCAAAAATATTATATAATATATACATTAATATAAAATAATAAGTAAAGGAGACGCGGCATGAATAATGAAATTAGTGATTTTTTAAAATTTGCAAAAGAAAAAGGAAAAATCAGAGAAGTAGAAGAGGCCTTTAAAGAGTTTCCTGTAGAAGAAGAGTGGCATAAAGGAAAAATTGAAAACTTATTATAGAGTTTTTATGCAGCTAATGATTGCAAATAGTAAATATAACAACATTGCTAAATATTATACAGAAAATAGAAAAAACAATTACAAGAACACCACCATAGGTGTTCTTTTCTTGTTTAATTTCATATAAACCGTAAGAAACAGTATTACCAAAAATAAATAAGCTAGAAAGTATAAAAATAATACGAAACATTACATTTAACATATAAATAGCTCCTTTCAATACGTCGCCTTATTGCAAAGGCAATGAAATATATTTATATAATTAGTTTTTAATGAACATCTGAAAGTAAAAATCCAGAAGACATGTTACTATCTACATTTATGTTGAAAAATGCATTTTTATAATTAGAAAGCCAATCGTAGTTATCAAACTCTGTAGTTGTAGTAAAAGAAGAAAGAGCGAATTTCCCTAACCCATTTATGTCACTTTCAAATTCTTTAGAGGTTTTATATAAGTAGCTGCTTAGCTGAGTTTTCATATAACTATTTACAGCTTCAGAAATATTGTTTAAAACATTTGAATCCATATAATTAGAATCTTGTGAAATAGAATATATTTTACCAGTAAAACAACAATCGATAGTAATATATGGGGTGCCATTAATAATATTTACTTTTATTTTAGGTTTATTGTCATTTATCAAATAAACATCTAGGTATTTTTCAGAATTTTCAGGATTTGGTATAGTTATTAAAAAACCATTAACTGAATCGCTTAAAATAGAGTAGCATACAGTTTCTATAGCTGTTAATTCACCAATTAATTTATCCACTTTAAATACTGCAAGACCGATATTTTCTGAACCCCTTTTACCAGAAATACTAGTTTCGTTAGACTTTATATTGCCAGAATTTTCAGGAGAAGAAGGTGCATAAATGTCTAAATCATTTTCATTAGTAGAAATACTACCACCTAAAATAGCACAGGGGTTTGCTGTTTTTGATACAAGCAAATCAAAAAAACTACCAACAGTGATATTACTTAAATAACCAGTGTATTCACTAGAATTAGGAAAAATTTCGTAGTAAGTAGTAAATAAATTTTCTAGACTGGGTTTAGAATTTTCTAAGTAATATTTAGCATCTGTTTTAGTAATTACAATATTAGAAGAAGGTCTTATTTGTATATTATTTACTAGGGTGTATATATCATCTGCAATTCCTCGTACAGCAACTTTTTCAGAAAAGGCAATTAACTTACAATGAGATAAGTTCAGCTCTTTTCCTAAATAACTGTTCATCAAATTAATTGCAGTAGATATAGAATAAGTTTCTACTGTATTAATAATTGGTATGTTTTCCGAAGAGGAACTTGCATTAGTTGAAGTAGAGGGTTTAGTAAATTGAAAACTGATTTTATAATTATTGTTATCAGCTAAATCTATACCAATAGCATTAACGAATGCAAGATTGTCTATATTAAAGTATGTGTAAGAATCATGAAAAACCAATATTAACATAAGAATAATGACTAATATAAAAATTTTTTTAATTATTTTATAAATTTTAATCACCTACTTTTTTAGATTTCTTTTTCTTAATATTAGCAAAAACAAGTAAACCTATACAGAAAAAGAAAACAAATCCAATAACTAAACAAGGATGAATATATGTTTCAAAAAAATCTGAATAAGAATAATTTAATGGAATTAAAGAAATTCCAAAGGATAATATGCAAAACGGTGCAACTAGAGAATTTGTGTATTTTACTTTTGAAATTTTTTTGAAAATCATAATTGCAAATTTTATATAAATATTTAAATAGCAACCAAATGACATTATCCAAATAAGTAAAAGTAAGGATTCAAGTCTTTCAAAGAAGGAGTTGAATTGCAAAAAACGAGCAGCAGAATATAAAGGCATAATATCATTTGGTTCTCCTACAGAAGAAAACATAAATATAATAGATGCAATAGCTAAAATTAAATATATAATATGAAATATTATACTATAGATAGCTATCTTTTTAAATTGTTCAGGCTTTTTTAACAGAGGTGGCAAAAAGTACAAAAAAACGATACCTTCAAATGCATAAATGTTATTTAATCCAATAACAAAAGTATTGCAAAATCCTTTTCCAAGTATAGGAAATATTCTTTGAAAAGAATATTTTGAAAAATTTCCAATAAAGAGGAAAAGAATGCTACAAAATACAAAAGTAGTAACAATCAAATTCGTTTTTATTGTGGAACTAAATTTTAAAGTACTTGAAATAAAAGTAGAAAGCACAAAAAAACAAAGCACATAAATTATTGCAGTCATCGGATAATACACTACTTTTAAACCTTCAGCAAATTCTCTAACTAATATACTAGAGGTTACTAGAAAGTATATGATAAATATAAAACCAAAAATATTTTTTAGAATAGAGCCACCTAAATATTCAGAAATATCGATAATGTCAAATCCGGGGGAATCTTTTAAATAAATGTACAATAAGTAGGCAAATAAGAAATGCAATAACCCCTATAAATATTAAATTAATAAAAATAGAAGACATAGTTGTAGCTATTAAGTTGGTAACGAGTGAGAGTATAGAATTAGAAATTAAGCTTACCAACGTAAGTGCAATACATTCTTTTGTACCAAGTTTAGAATCATTCATACATAAAATCCTCCATAATGATAGTTATAATATTATTTTTTACAAAAAAATGGAAATTATACCAAGTCTAAATAAATTGACAAAAATCTTGACTATGCTATAATAGGAAAGTAATAAGACATGTAGCATGGCATGGAAAAACTTAAAAATAGTAATATAGAACAGGAGACAAAAATGAACATAGGAATAGATATAGATAATGTAATATCAAACTTTGATGAAGAATTACTAAAAGAATATTTGATACATGATAAAGAATTAAGGAATACAGGTGTTATAAATGAGAATGCAGAGTATATTAGAAAAGGTATGTTTGACTGGACTGATGATGAAGAAAAGACTTTTTATAAAGAAAACATAGAGAGAATTGCTAAAAATTTAAATGCTATTAAAGGTGCGAAAGAATACATAGAAAAGCTACACGAGGATGGACATTTAATTTATATTATCACAGGAAGAGACAATGGAGAATATTTAGAACCTTATAAAATGACAAAAGAATGGCTTGATAAAAATTACATTTATTATGATAGTTTGATATTAACAGATGCTTATGATAAACATGCAAAAGCCGAAAAATGTTTAGAAAATAATATTGATATTATGATAGATGATTCAGTAAGTATTTGTAACAATTGTATTGAAAATGGAATAACTACAGTTTTAATGGATAAAACCTTTAACAGATATTCAAACTTGCAAAGAGTTAAGAGTTGGAAAGAATTTTACGAATATATTTCAAATTATAAAAAAGCATAAGTTGCCCTAATATTAAAGAAGATACATCTTATGAACTTACTAAAAACAGACATAATATAACATTTGTAACAAAAGTAGATAGAGATAAAATATATAAAGATTTATTTAGAAAGTTGGGATAATCAGATGAAAATAACAAGTGAAGAAGCACGAAATTTATTAGAAATAGAAAGAAAAACAACAAACGATGATAGATGGATAGGACATTGTTTATCTGTTGGAAATAGTGCTGGAAGAATTGCTAAAGCATTAGAAGAAAAAGGGCATAAAGTAGATGTTGATAAAACAATAACTTTAGGTTATCTGCATGATATAGGAAAATATAATGGGGAATCACATGGACATGTTATGAGGGGATATACTTATTTAAAAGATAATGGATATGATGAAGAATATTGTAATGTGTGCTTAACTCATTCATACTTAAATAATGATGTCACTTGTACTGCTGGTGGAGGTCCAAAACCAGAAGATAATCCATTTTTAACAGACTTTATAAAAAATCATGAATATACAATAGAAGAAAAAATAATAAATTTATGTGATTTGATGTGTCCACAAGAAGGAAAAATATATACAATAGATAAAAGACTAATCGACCTTATCATTAGAAAAGGAGCGTATTCAAATACACAATATCATGTAAAGGAAACATATAAATTAAAAGAATATTTTGATAATCTATTAGGACATAATTTGTATGATTTATTTCCTGAAATAAAAGAAAATTTATAGGATTATTGATGCAAAAATATGATAATTTTCTGTAGAAGATAAATATGCCAGAATTAAGATTTTGTGCGTAATACAAAAATCTTAATTCTGGTTTTTTAATAATAAGGGTATTCAAAATGAAAAAAATATGTTATAGTAGTATATAGCAAAAAAATAGCAAGGAGGAAGAGAAATTGGGATTTTTCGAAAAATTAAAACAAGGATTAAGTAAAACAAAAACATCATTCGATGAAAAAATAAATAATGTATTTAGTGGGTTTAGAAAAGTAGATGAAGAACTTTTAGAGGAGCTAGAAGAGGCACTAATAATGTCAGATGTAGGAACTCAAACTACATTAAATATTATAGAAAAGTTAAGAACTAGAATAAAAAAGGAAAACATACAAGATGAACAAGAGGTAAAAAAAGCATTAAAAGAGGTAATAAAGGAAATATTAGATAAAGAAGATACTTCATTAAAATTAGAAACAAAGCCAGCTGTTATATTAGTTGTAGGTGTAAATGGTGTTGGTAAGACAACATCTATAGGAAAGATTGCTAACAATTTAAGAAAAAATGGAAAAAAAGTAGTAGTTGCAGCGGCAGACACCTTTAGAGCAGCAGCAGTAGAACAACTAGAAATATGGGCAAATAGAGCAGGTGTAGATATAGTAAAAAAAGAAGAAGGAACAGACCCTGCATCTGTAGTATATGATGCAATAAAAGTTGCAAAGCAAAAAGATGCAGATGTGTTAATATGTGATACAGCCGGAAGATTACATAACAAAAAATATTTAATGGATGAATTAGTAAAAATAAAGAAAGTAATAGATAAAGAAATGCCAGATACATCAAAAGAAGTATTAATGGTATTAGATGCAACAACAGGCCAAAACGCAGTATCACAAGTTAAAGCATTTAAAGAAACTGTAGATATTACAGGAATTGTTTTAACAAAATTAGATGGAACGGCAAAAGGTGGAGTTGTAATAGGAATAGTAGAAGAAAATGATATGCCTATAAAATTTATTGGTGTAGGTGAGCAAATTGATGATATGGAAAGATTTAATAGTAGTGACTTTGTAGATGCTCTAATAGACTAATAAAGTTATAAAAATTATTAGGAGTTGATAATTAATAATGAGTGAAATAGATGAAAAAACACAAGAACAAACTAAACACAAGAAAAGTAAAAAGAGATTATTAATAGTACTAGCAGTAGCTCTATTAACTATGATTGTAGGATATATAATATTTAGAGGCAGTTACTTGGAAATGTTAGAAATAGGCGAAAACTATGTAAATGTATTTTGGAAAAACATACAATATATGTCTATAACATTATTAATTAACTTTGCTGTAATATATACATTAGTATATATTACAAATATAAAAATAAAGAAGGGATTAAAAGAATTCTTTGAACAAGAAAATAAAAAGATGCCTAAATTACTAAACAAATCTGTAGCATTTATTACTGCTATTGTAGTAAGCGCAAGTACATCGAGCTTCATACTAGAAAAAGCCCTTATGTGCATAAACAGTTCTAAATTTGGAATAACAGATACTATATTTGGACTAGATATTGGTTATTTCATGTTTACAAAACCATTTATAGAATTAGTTTTATTATATTTTATGATAGCTATAGTAGTTCTTTTAATTTACACAGTAGTATATTATATAGCAACATTTAACATGTTTTTCGATGGAGTTGATAGCGAGACATTAAGAAATAGCAAATTAATAAAGCAAATAACTAATTCAATACTACTTTTATCAGTATTATTGGCTGGCTTTATATTACTAAAATCACAAGATATTGGGACAGAAAAATTCGTAACATTAAAAGATGATACTACAACGTATTCACTATATGGAGCAGGTTTTACGGATGTAAATGTAAAACTATGGGGGTATAGAATAGGAGCTGTTGTATTGATAGCATCAGTATACAAAGCTATAAAATCATTTAAAGCTGGAAAAACAAAGAGATTAATACTAGACATATTAATTGTTCCAGAGTATTTGGTAATGTTATTTGTCGCAATGGTAAGCTTTCAATCTCTATTTGTAAGTGGAAATGAGTATGATAAAGAAAAACAATATATAAGCACAAATATAAACTTTACGAAAAATGCATATGGAATAAATATAGAAGAAGTAGCCCTTGAAGATGCACAAACGATTACATCTGGGGATATAAACGAATATAAAAATGTATTAAATAATATTTCTATAGTAAGTAAGGATATCCTTCTTAAGGATTTAAATAATGGACAAACCTCAAAAGGGTATTATTCATATAGAAATACTGAAATAGGAAAATATACTATAGATGGAGAAGATAAACTAGTATATATAACACCTAGAGAAATTATAAACAGTAATGAAACATATAACAATAAAACTTATGAATACACACATGGCTATAGTACAATAGTGTCTTCTGCAACATCAACTACTCAAACAGGTAATATAGACAATTTACAAAAAGATTTTGATACTACAGATAATGCAATTACCATTACAGAACCACGAATATACTTTGGTCTAGAAACTAAAGACGCAGTTGTTACTAATAGTAAAGAAAAAACAGAATTTGATTATCCTGTGTTAAATTCAGATAGTGCAGAAAACGCAGAAAATGTATATGACGGAGAAGCGGGACTATCATTAAACTTTATAGACAGAATAATAATAGCAATAAAAGAAGGAAACTTAAAACTTGCTTTTTCAGGAAATGTAACAGATGAAAGCAAAATATTAATAAATAGAAATGTTATAAAAAGAGCACAAACAATATTACCATATTTAAAATATGATGAAAATCCATACACTGTTATAACAGAAGATGGAAAAATAGTATGGGTATTAGATGCCTATACGATTTCTAATGAGTATCCTTATTCTCAAAAAACAACATTACAAGAAACACAAACAACGAGATTAGAATTAAACTATATACGTAACTCTATAAAAGTATTAATAGATGCTTATGATGGAACAACAAAATTTTATATAACAGACAGAACTGACCCAATAGCAATGGCATATTATAATATGTATCCAGGTTTATTTGTTAATGTAGAAGAAGAAATACCTGTAGATATAAGTAGCCACTTTGTATATTCTGAATATTTATATAATATACAAGCAGAGATTATTACAAGATATCACAATATTCAACCAGATGTATTATACAGAGGTGACGATGTTTGGGATATAGCAACACACAACACAGGAAAAGTAACAACAAAAACAGGAACAAACATAGAACCATATTACACAATGGTAAAGACAACAGACTCGGAAAATGCTGAATTAGGATTAGTACTTCCATATACACCACTAGGCAAACAAAATTTAACATCATATGTAGTAGCAACATGTGACAATAATGGAAGGTCAAAATTAAAAATATATAAATATAAGGCAAACAGTAACATACTAGGACCAATGCAATTAGATACACAACTAGAAGAAGATGAGAATATAAAAAAGGAAATAGATACCTTAAATATAAATGGAGTAAAAATAACAAAAAATATGTTAATGGTACCATTAGATAATACCATTTTATATGTAGAACCAATATATACACAATATATTAATGAAAAAAATGCATTGCCAGTACTAAAAAAGGTAGTAGTAGCTTCCGGAACTAAAGTAGCAATAGGAGATAACTTAAAAGAAGCATTAACAAAATTAGTGTCACAATATGCTGTAGATATAGAAGTTGAAAATACTGATACAATAGAAGATTTAATAAACACAATAATTAAGGCAAATAATAATTTGACAACATCAAATGAAAGCAATGACTGGGAAATGACAGGAAAGGACATAAAAAAGCTTCAAGAACTAATAAATAAGCTAGAATTGTTGGTAGAAAAACAAAAAGAGGAAGATGCTAAGAACAATACTATTACAAACAATTTAATTACAAATGAAATAATAAATGGTATATAAATAAAAAAATAATACACTCTAATAATAGGGTGTATTATTTATGTTTAAAAAAAGAAAAGAAAATATATTAATAAAAAAATTAGATGAGTTAAATGAGTCTTTAACCAAAAGTAATATCTTAGAAATCACAACACTAATAGGAAACAGAAAAGAGTTATTAATAAGAAATTTTATAGCTGGAATTTCTAGAGGAGTAGGGATAGGCATAGGAGTAACAGTAATAACAGCGATTTTAGTCGTCATATTACAAAAAATTGTTACTTTAAATATTCCTGTTATAGGAGAGTATGTAGCAGATATTGTAGATATTGTTCAAAAAAGCAGATAAATAACTAAAAAAACATTGATTTTTTTAGTATGTAATTATATAATTGGTCATATAAAATTACGGGAGGTATGTTATGAATTTAGCAAACAAATTAACAATATTTAGAATAATATTAGTACCAATTATGATAATTATTCCTTTTCTAGGAATTAATGGAGAATTGTTAGAAATACCAGTTGAATGGATTATATTAGACGCTATATTTATAATAGCATCAATAACAGATAAATTAGATGGTTATATTGCACGTTCGAGAAACCAAGTAACAACTTTTGGAAAATTTTTAGACCCAATAGCAGACAAGGTTTTAGTAATAGTAGCAATGATTATGCTAGTAGAAATGGGAAAATTGCCAGCATGGATTCCTTCTATAGTAGTATTTAGAGAATTTGTAGTTTCTGGATACAGACTAATAGCAGTGGAAAACGGTGGAAAAGTAATTGCAGCAAACATTTGGGGTAAACTAAAAACTGTAACTCAAATGATAGCAATTATAGTAGCTTTTATAGATAAAAATGCGTATGGAGCAGTATTTACAGGAAACTTAACAGGATTTAATTTAGCAATAAATATAATAACAACTTTAATGATGACAGTTTGTGTTATAGCTACTTTATTTTCTGGCTGGGAATACATAAAAAATGGAAAAGATTTATTAAAAGACAAATAAAGAGAGGAACAATAAATGGAATTTATAAGAACTTTATGGAAAAATAAAAAACTAGTATGGCAACTTGGAAAAAGTGATTTTAAAAATAGATTTGCAAGCACAAGTTTAGGTGCAATATGGGGATTTTTACAACCATTTATATTTATGATAACATATGTAATTGTATTTGAATATATTTTACATACAGGAAGTAGTGGAAATTATAACTATGCAGTATGGTTTATCCCAGGAATGGCAATGTGGCAAACATTAAATGATATGATAATGTCAGGAAGTAATTCTATTAGGCAATATAGCTATTTAGTAAAAAAAGTAGTTTTTCCAGTAGATATAATACCAGAAATATCAATAGTAGCATCTAGCTTTGTAGGCTTATTTTTATTTGTTGTTGCAATAGGTGTTGGAGCGGTATTTGGTAATCCACCTAATATACTAACTCTTATATATATTATATTTGCAATGTATTGTTTTGTTATAGCATTTACAAGGTTTACATCAGCAATAACTACAATTGTACCAGACTTTGCAAATTTACTAGGAATAGCAATGCAATTGTTTTTCTGGTTTACACCAATTATATGGAATTTGAGTATGTTAAATGGACATCAAATGCTGTTAAAATTATTACAATGTTTACCATTTACATATTTAGTAACAGGAACAAGACAAGTATTTATAAATGAAAATATGATAATATCAGCAGAACATGGATTATATACAGCAATTTTTTGGATTATAACAATAATTATGTTTGTATGGGGTAACTATGTATTTAAGAAAAATAAGAAAGATTTTGCTGATGTACTGTAAAATTTTGTGGTTTTACACTTTAACTATATAATATATTTTTTAGTTGACGCCTTGAGAGAAAATTATTGTAGTAATTTTTACATAAATTTTATGGGGAATGTTCATTTATTGAAAGGGACCAATAAAATTTATGTTAGAATTTCTAAATAATTTAGCTCGAACTAGGAAACTAAAAAAGATATTATATAGTTAGAGTGTAGAAAATCGAGCATTAGCAAATAAAAACAATTAGGAAAGGAGCTTTGAATGGACAAGCAAGAAAATATTATTGAAATAAAAAACTTAACTAAAAGTTACAAAATGTATAATAGCAAAAAAGCAAGATTAATAGAAGCCATTATACCTAGATATAATAAGCATGCAGAATTTAAAGCATTAAATGGACTAAATCTAGAGGTAAAGAAAGGTGAAATTTTAGGAATTCTTGGAAAGAACGGAGCTGGAAAATCAACACTTTTAAAAATTGTTACAGGAGTAGCTACTCAAACATCAGGAAGTATACAAGTAAAAGGAAAAATAAGTTCACTTTTAGAATTAGGAACAGCTTTTAATATGGAACTTACTGGAGAAGAAAACATATATCAACATGGACAAGTAATGGGATTAACAAAAAAAGAAATAGAAGAAAAAAAGCAAGAAATAATAGACTTTGCTGATATAGGAGACCATTTATATCAACCCGTAAAAACATATTCTTCAGGAATGTTTGCACGTCTTGCATTTGCTTGCGCTATTAATGTAGACCCAGATATTTTAATTGTAGACGAGGTATTGTCAGTAGGAGACATGGCATTCCAATTAAAATGTTTTAAAAAGTTTGAAGAATTTAAGAAAAAAGGAAAAACAATATTATTTGTAACACATAATGTATCAGATGTTTTAAAAAATTGTAACAGAGCAATAATATTAGAACATGGAACAAAGACATTTGATGGAGATGTAAAAGAAGGAGTAGAACTATATAAAAAGATAATTACTGGCAATGACGATAGAAAGAAAAAACAAAACGATGAAAAGGCAAAAGGTATTAAAGCAAAGGAAAGCGAAGACAAAAATAGCTGGAAAGTACACTTTAATCAAAATCCAAATTTAATAGAATATGGAAACTTAGCCGCAGAGGTAATTGACTATGGAATATTTGACGAAAATGGAAACTACATAAATGGAGTAGACAATGAAAAAGAAATAATACTAAAATCTAAAGTGAAATTTAATAAAGAAATAGATAATCCAATTTTTACAATGACAATAAAAAACTTTAATGGAATAGAAATTGCAGGAACAAATTCTATGATAGAAAAAATATATCCAGGGAAATTTAAAGCAGGAGAGATTGCTATTGCAGAGTTTAGACAGGTTTTACCAATAGCACCAGGACCATATACATTGTCATTTAGCTGCACTCACATAAATGCAAAGGGAGAATTAGAGGTATTAAACAGAAAATACGAAGCACTACTTATAGAAGTAATTTCAAATAAAGACTGTGTAGGAATAGTTAAACTAGATACAAAAATGAAAGTAGAAAAACAAAACTAATAATTTAGAAGTATTTGTATAAAAGAAAGGATACAAAATTAAATGATGAAAAGTAAAATAAAAGGGATAATAATAAGTATACTAGCTATTCTAATAATACTAATAGGGATAAATATAGTAAAGAGCAATAATACTGCAAAATTGATACAACTATCTCCACAAACTAAATCTCAAATGATGGGTTATATTATAAAAACAAAGAATGACAAAATGATAGTAATAGATGGCGGAATAGGTGGAGATGCCGCTAACCTTATGAAATACATAGAAAAACATAATAATAAAGTAGATTACTGGTTTCTAACACATAACCATAATGACCACACAAATGCATTTACAGAGATTATAAATAATGAAGATGTAGAGGTGGACAATGTTTATGCATCATTAAACGAAAAAGAATGGTATGAAACATATGAACCTACAAGAGCAGAATTTTCAGACTGTTTAATAGACACATTAAACAGTGAAAAATTAAAAGGAAAAGTTAAATCTCCTGAATTGAACGAAAAGATAGAAATAGATGGAATAAATATTGAAATATTAGGAATACGAAATCCAGAAATAACAGAAAATCCGGGAAATGAGCAAAGCATGGTAATAAAATTTGATACCGGAGAAACTACACTTTTAATTTTAGGAGACACAGGAGAGAAATCAAGTGCTAAATTGTTGCAAAATCAAAAAGAAAAGCTTAAGAGTGATATAGTTCAAATGTCACATCATGGACAAGCTGGTGCAACAGAAGAGTTATATAAGGCAATTTCGCCAACTATATGTTTATGGCCAACACCAGAATGGCTATGGGACAATGACAACGGCGGAGGAAAAAACTCTGGACCATGGAAAACACTAGAAACAAGAAGCTGGATGGAGAATATGGGTGTTAAAAAGAATTATGTAGAAAAAGATGGAGATATAGTAATAAAATTAAAATAGAAGGAGATTAGTATGAACAATAGCTATGGTACAAACATATTAAAATGGTATCCATTTAAAGAAAATTCAAAGATATTAGAAATATATGATGAAAATAGTATAATAGATAAATTGGGAAAAAGGGTAGAAGTAGAAAAACAACAAATAAAAAATCTAAATATTAAAGAAAAATATGATTATATTACTTTAATAGGAACTTATGAATATGCACCAATTATAATAAATGGAGAAAAGCCATATGCTAATTTCTTGAAAAGATTAAGTAAACACTTGAATGAAAATGGAAAAATACTATTGGCAGTAGACAATAGACTTGGAATTAAGTACTATGCTGGTGCCAAAAGCAAATATTATTCTAAGATATTTGAAAGTATAGAAAGTGAAATAAGGCAAAATAAGCCAAATTTACTATTAAAAAAAGAATTAGAAAAATTTATAAAAGAAGCAGAGTTTAAAAATTATAAATTTTATTACCCTGTACCAGATTATAAAAATACTAACTCAATTTTTACAGACGAATTCTTACCAAAATCTAATCACAGCAAAATATTATATCCAGTGGACTATGAAGATGGAAGTATAGTTATTTTTAATGAAATAGAAGCAATAAAGCAAATATGCGACAATGATATGTTTACATATTTTACAAATTCTTACTTAGTAGAAATTGGAAAAGAAAAAATAGATAATGATATAAAATTTGTAGGATATAATAATTTAAGAAAAGAAAAATATAAGCTAATTTTAACAATTGGTAAAGATGAAGTGAGGAAAATTGCAGAAAACGATGAATCTATAATACATATAGAAAATATCACAAAAAATTTAAAAGAGTTAGAAAATTTAGGATTTAAAACAATAGAAAGAGTGGAAAACCAAGAAATAATAAGTAACTTTATGAAGGAAGAAGAATTAGACAAAATAATAGTAAATAAAATAAAGCAAGGAGAAATAGAACAAGCATATAAAGAAATAGAAAACTGGTATAAATATATAAGTACCAGATTAGAAAAAACTGAAGAAAGCAAACAAAATATTTTTCAAAAATCTAATATAGATGTACCAGAAGATATCACTAATAAAATGAATTTTGTAAAACAAGGTTACATAGATTTATCCTTTGAAAATATTTTTTACAAACAAGATTATGTATTTTATGATCAAGAGTGGAAATTTGAAAACGTACCATTAGAATTTATTTTATATAGAGCAATTAATAATTTGTATACTTATAATGCAAGAAAAATTGAACCTAAAATAAAGAAAGAAGAAATGTACAATAAATTTAGAATTGATGAATTTATTATGTATTTTGAAAAATTAGAAAAATGTATACAAGAAGAGATAATAGATAAAGAAACATTGCAAGAATATAGAAATAAAATAGGTTTGTATTATAAAAATATTGAAAATTTAGAATCAAATTGCCAAAAAGCAACTGAAGACAATAAAATTTTATTAGAAAGATGCAAGGAATTAGAAGAAGTAAGGATAAACTATGAAAGATTACTAAATGAATATAATACATCTAAAGGTTGGAAAATAATAAAAGGTGTTAGAAAAGTTTTAGGAAAGGAAAAATAAGAATGAACGTAAGATTTCAAATTAATAGAGCAATAGAATTTTATAAAAAGAATGGTTTTTTTAAGACAATAAAAAAGATATTATCTAAAATTAGAAATAGAATTTTCACATCTTCAAAACAAATAAAATTTGACAAGCAAGAAAATGAAAATTATAAAATATGGATAAAAAATAATGAACCAGATGATAAAGAAATAGAAGAACAAAGAAATTATAAATTTGAATATGAACCAAAAATAAGTATTATAGTACCTATGTATAATACAAAAGAAAAATATTTAAAAGAACTAATAGATTCAATAATAAATCAAACTTATAAAAACTGGGAACTATGTTTGTCTGACGGCAGTGATGAAAAAAAAGACTATGTAGAAAGATTAGTAAATGTAGATGAAAGAATAAAGTATAAGTTTTTAAATGCTAATAAAGGAATTTCTGAAAACTCAAATGAAGCCTTAAAATTAGCGACAGGTGACTATATAGCATTGTTAGACCATGATGATATATTACCAGCATTTTCTTTATTTGAAGTAGTAAAAACTATAAATACTGATAAAGAGGCAGAATTTATATATACAGATGAAGATAAACTACTAGAAGAAAAAGAAAATAGAATGGGACCGCACTTTAAACAAGATTACGCACCAGATACTTTTATGAGTTATAATTATATATGTCATTTTTCAATATTTAAAAAGAATTTAATGGAAAGAATAGGTGGATTCAGAAAAGAATTTGATGGCAGCCAAGATTATGATATAATTTTCAGAGCTACAGAACAAGCAAATAGAATTATACATATACCTAAAATTCTATATCATTGGAGAATAAATGAAAATTCAGTAGCGTTAAGCGCTGAAGCTAAGCCATATGCATATGAAGCAGCGAAAAAAGCAATAAAAGCACATTTAAATAGAATTGGATTAAATGCAAATGTTGAAGATACAAGAATAATAGGATTATATAAAGTAAACTACGAAATAGTAGGGACTCCTAAAGTATCAATAATAATACTTAATAAAGATCATAAAAAAGACTTAAAGAGATGTATAGACTCAATTCTTGAAAAAACAACATATGAGAATTATGAAATTATTATAGTAGAGAACAATAGTAAAACAAAAGAGATATTTAAATATTATAAAGAATTAGAAAAAAATGAAAAAATTAAGATTGTAGAATACAAAGAACAAGGATTTAATTATTCTAGATTGAATAACTTTGGTGTTAAAAATGCAACAGGTGACTACATAGTATTACTAAACAATGACACTGAAATAATAACAAAAGATTGGATAGAAACAATGGTAGGAAATTGCCAAAGAAAAGATGTTGGAATAGTAGGAGCAAAACTATTGTATGAAAATGACACAGTACAACATGTAGGGGTAGTTTTAGGATTAACGGGTGTAGCAGGACATGTTAACTTAGGAATTGGTGCGGATGAAATAGGTTATATGGGAAGAAATATTATAACACAAAATTACAGTGCTGTTACTGGAGCAATGTTAATGATTTCAAAAGAGGATTATGAAAGAATAGGTGGATTAGATGAAGAATTTCCAGTTGCATATAATGATGTAGATTTATGTTTGAAAATAAGAAAATTAGGTAAAGTAGTTGTAATGAACCCATTTGTAGAAGCATACCACTATGAGTCTAAAACTAGAGGCTATGAAATAACTGAAGAAAAGAAAAGAAGATTGGAAGAAGATACAAAAAGGCTAAAAAATAAATGGAAAGATGTTTTTGAAAAAGAAGATCCATATTTTAATATTAATTTTAGACATGATATACCAGCTATGAGAATAAGAACAGATAGAGTAGAAAAATAAGAAAGAGGTAAATAATGAAAAATAAGAAGAATATAGCAATAATATTAATATTTATAACGTTAACAATGATGTTTTTTACATACAAAGTTACTATTACATATGATACTTCACATTATTTATGGCTTTCTAGCTTGTTAGCGCAAAATGGAGATTTTTCAACATGGGATATAGCAAGAAGCGTAATATTTCCATTATTTATAAGAATAAGTAACATATTATTTGGATATAACACAACAGGACTGTTGGTTGGAATGTACATATTTTATATTATAATGATAGTGACATGCTATTTTATATATAAGGATACTATAAAAGATGAAGAATGTTGTTCTAAAATAATGAAGTGGATATTCATAATATTATTTCTTATATTAATTGCTATAAACCCAATGATATTTGGATACTATCATACACTATTAACAGAATTCTTGGCAATAACACTTGCTATGCTAGGATGTTACTTATCGTGGAAATGGATGGATGTCAGTTTTAAAGAAAACAAAATAAAATACAGTTCATATACAGTAGCATTAGCAATATTAGTGGCCATAGCATGGCATTTAAAACAACCATATGTTAGTACAATACTATTTCCAATTATAATATCAGCAATATTGTCATTTATTAGAAATACCAATATCAAAAATTTGTTACAGAGAATGGTAACAATTATAGTTTGTATTATAGTATTGGTAGGAAGTATAAAAGTATGGAATGTAGTATTAGTTAAAAATAATGTACAAATAAAGGCAGATAGAACATCAGAAGGATTTTTATCATCAGGAATTATAGGTGGAATAACAGAATATTCTAAAAAAGATATAGAAGAATTTGACACTATTGAAAAAATAAATAATAATGAAAAATTAACTCAAGATGATAAAGAAAAAATGATAGCAATTTTAAATAAAAATTCAGAAAACAAATCATTTCTAGCAGTAGACACAAAAAAGGAAAAATATGACGTAATATATGGTAAAGGTCAATCTATATCAACAGTAGAGTCAATTAAATATTTACTAGCAACTATGGTAAAAGATCCAAAAGCAATAATTGAAAGCTATACAACAAATTATCTAGCTACTACAAGCTTATACAATATAGAATTTGAAGGAATGCACATAAAAATAAACAAAAAACTAGATTTAAAAAATACTGCCGAAATAGGAGTAATAGGATTTAGAATATATGAGCCTCAAATAGATAATGTATTTCCGTTATCAAACGAGTTAGAGCCATATGCAACAGTATATAGAGGAGTAAATGAACCAATAAAGATAGTTAATTGGGTAATGAAAAAAATGGAATTACCAGTAACTATTATAATGAAAATAAGTTATTTACTATTGCCAGTACTTACAATTTTAAGCATTATATTGGTTTTTGTTGTAAAGAAAAAATATAATGAAAAGTGTAGAAAAATAATAGATTTGATAGTTATACTATACACATTTAGTTTACTACATATATTAGTGCATAGTGTATTAGGGTCAACTATAGATAGATATACAATTCCAGCATTAGCACCAACATTTATTGCAATTATGCTTAGCATATACATAATTGTGTATAGAAAAAAATACAAGATATAAAGGTAATAATCCAAAAGGAGGAAAATAAATAAAAAATGAGTAAATGTGATATAATTATTCCAATATATAATTCACCTGAATGGGTAAAAATGTGTGTATATGCATTATATAAAAATACACCAAATGAGTATATAGGAAAAGTAATTCTAATGAATGATAATTCAGATGAACTTACATGCAATTGTATAGAAAATTTAAAGAGAAAATATGAAAAGATAGAAGTATACAAAAATGAAAGTAACTTAGGTTTTATAAAAAATGTAAACAGAGGCATGGATAAGACTACCGCAGAGTATATCTTGTTATTAAATACAGACTGTCTTGTGTCTAAAAATACAATTCCAAAATTAATAGAGCACATGGAAAAAAACAAAAAAATAGGATTAATATGTCCAATATCAAGTAATGCTGCAAACTTATCTTATGATATACCAGAACATTATAGTTATATGCAAGTTGATGATTTGTTTTACAAAAACTTTAAAGGAATGGACTTTGATGCTTGCACTGTTGTAGGAAATTGCCTAATGATATCTAGACAATGTATGAAAAAAACAGGATATCTTGATGAAATATATGGAATGGGATATGGAGATGAAACCGATTATCAATTCAAAGCACATGAAAAAGGATTTGAAGCAAAAGTTGCAATAGACACATATGTATATCACAAATCTGAAGTTTCATTTGGGACAAGCCCAGAAAAGCAAAAAAGATTAGAGAATAATAGAAAAATATTTTTTGATCGTTGGGGAGAAGCATATAACAAAAAAATGCAAGAATATGTCAAAAATGACCCAATAGAATATATAAAAAATAATTTAAAAATAGAAGAAAAGCCAGAGCCAGAAGTATTATTCTTTTTACCGGATATTCACCAAAAAGCAGGTGGAGTACACGTGGTAGTTGATATAGTAAACTATTTAAACATAAATGGATGTTTTGCTAATATCCTAACTGAAAGAATACATGAATATAAAGAAATAATGATATTTACACCTAGCTATATGAAAAACTTAAATGAGATAAAGCCAAAATGCATAGTAGGAACGATATATCCAACAATATTTTTCTGCGAAACAATAGCTAAACATTACAACATACCTTGTGTTAATTTTATGCAAGGGTATGAACCTTGTTTTGATAATGGAGAAATATATTCATGGGCAGAGCTTGCATGCAAAAATAGTCAAAATATATTAGCAATTTCTCAATTTCTAAAAGAAAAATGTATGAAAAACTTTAATAAAGAAGCAGATGTAATAACAAACTCAATAAATACAGACTTACTTTATAATGTAAACAAGCAAGAAAAAGAAAAAAAACAAATAACATTAGTATTTAGAGATTCATTTCCAAAGGGAGATTTTATATTAAATGAAATCTTAAAGCAGTTAACATTATTAAAAAATTATAATTTTGAAATAAATGTTATATATATGAAAAAAACGATGTTTCCAATAAATAATAGTACTAATATAAATATAAATTTTTATAAAGGACCTCTTAATAGAAAAGAAGTTAGTAATATATTATTTAAAACAGATATATTTGTAGATGCATCATTAATGGAAGGATTTGGATTAATGGCATTAGAAGCAATGGCAGCTGGAGCAGTTCCGGTAATTTCTCAATCTTTTGGGGTAGATGAATATGCAATAGATAATGAAAATTGTTTTTTAATAAAAGAAGTAAATAATGCAGAAAGATACATGGAAAAAATAGAGTTACTACTACAAGATAACGAAAAAATTAAAAAGATGAGCAAAAAAGCACAAGAAAAATCGATAGAATTTGATATAGACAAAAATGTGAATAAATATATAGAATATTTTAGAAATGTAAAGATAAAAGAGATAAAATTGACAGAAAAAGAAAAAGAAGAATCAGTAAGATGGAACGTAAAAGAAGAGAATCTTTTTAAACAAAATAAAGTAAATACAGACATGGTAAGTAAAAAAAGAAGAGTATATCAAAAAATGTTAAAAATTTTTCCAAAAGGATTGAAAACAAAAGTAAAAAAATTTTTAATAAAATTAGTACAAGAGTAAGGAGTAAAAATGAAAGTATTACTAATAATACCAGCATATAACGAAGAAGAAAATATATTAAATACATGCACTAAAATTAGTGAGTTTAGTGATGAAATAGATTATATAGTAATAAATGATGGGTCTAAAGACAATACTTTAAAAATATTACGAGAAAATAATATAAATTATATAAATTTAATTAATAATTTAGGAATAGGTGGAGCTGTACAAACAGGCTATAAATATGCATATGAAAATGGATATGATATTGCTATACAATTTGATGGAGATGGTCAGCATGACGTAAATTATGTCCCTAATATTTGTGAACCAATAGTAGAAGGAAAAGCCGATATGGTAATAGGAACTAGATATTTGGATAAGAATGAAAGTCAATTTCAATCCACTTTTATGAGAAGGCTAGGAAGCAATATTATTTCTTTTTTTATAAAAGTATGTACAGGTAAAAAAATAACAGATCCGACATCAGGATTTAGAGCTGTAAACAAGAAAATAATAGAAGAATTTGCAAAAGAATATCCAACAGACTATCCAGAACCGGAATCAACAGTGTGCATGTTGTGTAAAAACTATAAAGTAACAGAAGTGCCTGTTAGTATGAATGAAAGACAAGGTGGGACATCTTCAATACGTTTTTGGAAGAGTGCAGATTATATGATAAAAGTAGTCTTTACTATAATAATAGATAGTATAAATGCAAGAAAAAAAGGAGGAAAAAAATAATGCAATTAACACTTCGAATAGCTTTAATAATAATAACAATAATTTATATTTTCATGATAATGAGAGCAATAAAAAACAAAAAAATGCAAATTTCCTTTTCGACATTATGGATAGTAATAGGCTTAGTATTAATTATTGCAGTAGCTATTCCAAACATGATAGATAATATTTCTAAGTTATTAGGATTTGAATTAAGTGTAAATATGATATTTTGTGCTGCTATATTTCTTTTATTTTATATTGTTTTTAATTTTAATATTTTATTGTCAAAGGAAAATAAAAGAAATATTATATTAATTCAAGAAATATCAATTATGAAAAAAAGAATACAAGAGTTAGAGGAGAAAATAAAAAATGATGAAGAAAAATAATATACCAAAGTTATCGATAGTTGCTTTAGTATATAATTTAGAAAAATATTTACCACGCTGTTTAGACTCTTTAGTAAATCAAACTCTTAAAGAAATAGAAATACTTTGCGTAGATGATGGCTCTACTGATAGTGCTCCACAAATAATAGAAGAGTACCAAAGAAAATATCCTGAAAAAGTAAAAGTATTTCATAAAGAAAATGGTGGGGAGTTTACTACTAGAAACTATGGATTAGAACAAGCTATAGGCGAATATGTTACTTTTGTAGATACAGATGATTATGTGGAACCTAATTGGGCAGAAAAACTTTATAATGCAGCAAAACAAAATGATGCAGATATAGCAGTGTGTGGATTTGAAAGAATAAATTTAGAAACAAATGAAGTTACATCAAAAGACATGACAAAATTTGGAACTTGTACAAAAGAGGTAAGTTCTAAAGATGATTTTATACTCTTTATTAATCCAGCACCATGGAATAAAGTTTACAAAAGAGAAGTAATAAAAGATTTTAGATTTTTACCATTTAGAGGGTTTAATGATACTATGTTTTTGGCAACTTGTTATACAAAAGTAAAAAAAATAACATTTATTCCAGATGTTTTATATCATTATTATTTAAGATATGACTCTCAAATACATACTGTAAACATACAAGATGTAAAAAATCTGAAAAAATATCTATTAGAGGTAAAAAAAATATATATAGAATCAAATAAATATGAAGAAATGAAATATCTTTTAGATATGTTCGCATTTATCCATTTAGGAATTTCTGTTATGTATAGAGCGTCGTATGATAAAACAATTAATATAAAAAAATTATTAAAAGAAGTAATAGCATATTTAGATAAAAACTTTTCTACATGGAGAAAATCTCCATTTTTAAAAATAACATATTGCTTTCCAAGGGGAATTAAACATATTGGATTATGGGGAATTTCAAAACTATACAAATGGAATATGTCAATAGTATATATTAAATTATATCGTTTTATGGTAGATAAATTAAAAATAGATATAAAATTTTAAACAAAGAAAAGAGGAAATAATATGGAAATAGGAGTTGTTTTAGTTACATTTAATCGCTTAGAAAAATTAAAAATAGCATTAGAAGCATATGAAAGGCAAACAGTAAAGCCAAAATATATATTAGTAGTAGATAATAACAGTACTGATGGCACTCGTGAGTATTTGGAAAATTGGAAAAAAGAAGAAAAGCAATACAAAAAGTATACAGTCTTTATGGAAAAGAATACAGGTGGAAGCGGTGGCTTTTATGAAGCTTTAAAACATAGTCTAGAACTAGATGCTTCTTGGATATGGACTGCAGATGATGACGCTTACCCAAAGGAAGATGCTTTTGAAGTAGCAATTAGATATTTAAAAGAAAAAGAAGAAAAAAATCAATTAGATAATATTTCAGCTATATGTGGAACCGTATTTAAAGCTGATGGTAAAACAATAGATTATTCACATAGAAGAAGAATATATACGAGCTATTGCAATAGAATTAAACAACCATATTCAAAACAAAAAGATTATGAAAAAGAAGAATTTGAAATAGAAGGCTTTTCTTATGTAGGAACATTTATTAATAAAGAAAAGATGAAACAACTACCACTTACTAAAAAAGATTATTTTATTTACTATGATGACACAGAACATAGTTATCGATTATCTAAAATTGGAAAGATTATATGTGTTCCAAAAATACAAGTAGTTCATGATGCACCACATAGTGATATGAGCAGTATTGTAAAATGGAAATTATATTATTTAGTAAGAAATACATTAGACTTTATTAAAAACAATTTTGATGAAAAATATTTTAAAATGGCATGTATAGAAGTACCAATTAAATTTAAAATTGCGGTTTTATTATTTGGAAAAGAAAAGAAAAAAGGCTATGCAATGATAAAAGAAGCACTAAAAGATGCAAAAATAGGAAAAACAGGGTTACATGAAATTTACAAACCAGGTTGGAAATAAAAATAAAAAATAAAGGGAAAAAGAATATGAAAAAAAGTATTGCTAAAAATTATATTTATAACTTAATATATCAATTATTAACTATTTTGTTACCACTTATAACAACTCCATATCTTTCAAGAGTACTAGGGGCAGAACCAATTGGAATTTATGGATACACAATTTCGATTGTAACATATTTTATTTTATTTGGTTCACTTGGAATAGCAATGTATGGACAAAGAGAAATTGCATATATACAAAATGATAAGAAAAGTAGGACTAAAATTTTTCTTGAAATTATTATAGTAAGAACAATTTCTCTTATTTTTTCTATGACATTATTTTACATTATTTTTGGAAGAACAGGGGAATATGCTATTTATTATAAAATATTACTAGTCGAAATGCTAGCAAATGTTTTTGATATTAGTTGGTTTTTTCAAGGATTAGAGGAATTTGATAAAACAGTAACACGTAACATGATTGTAAAATCGATAAGTCTAATATTAATTTTTGCATTAGTAAAACAACCATCAGATTTATGGAAATATTTTGCTATTTTTGTTGGATCAGAATTATTAGGAAATATGTCTTTATGGCTATATCTCCCAAAGTATATAGAAAAAACAAAAATAAAAGAGTTAGAATTAAAAAAACATATAAGGCCAGCAATAACCTTATTTATACCACAAATAGCTATTCAAATTTATACTGTATTAGATAAAACAATGATAGGGCTTCTTACAAACGATATGTCAGAAGTAGGATATTACGAACAAGCTCAAAAAGTAATAAGAGCATTAATACTTGTTATGGGAGCATTAAGCACAGTAATGAGTTCTAGAATAGCAAGTGAATATGCAAAGGGAAATAAAGATAATTTAAAAGACTGTTTAGAAAAATCGTTTAATTTTGTATGGCTATTAGGAATACCAATGATGTTTGGAACTATTGCAATTGCAAGTAAATTTGTTCCATGGTATTATGGAGAAGGTTTTGAAAGTGTTATTAGTATATTAATTGCTACAAGTCCAATTGTACTAGCTATTGGATTAAATAATGTAACAGGAATTCAATATTTAATTCAAATAGGAAAAGAAAAAGAATTTACAAAATCAGTAATACTGGGAGCAACTGTAAATGTAGTACTAAATATTATTTTAATAAAATTAATAGGTACACTAGGAGCTAGTATTTCGTCTGTAATAGCAGAATTTATAATACTATTTGTACAGTTAAAATATTTTAAAGAACAATTTAAGATAGAAGAAATATTAAAACTTTCAACAAAATGTTTTATAAGTGGACTTATTATGCTAATAGTAGTTCTTGTTTTAACTAATTATTTAACAGTAAGTATTTTTAACACTATAATAGAAATTGCAGTTGGAGTAATTGTTTATATAATGGTATTATTTATACTAAAATATCAATTTTTATATGATATATGTAAGCAAATTATAACAGGAATAAAAGAAAAAATTAATATTTGTAAGGAGAAAAACTAAATGGAAAACTTAAAAAAGTTAATATTACAAAAAGGAAGTAGAAGATTAGTTATATTTTTAATACTAAATTATCGATATTTAAGGAAAAGTAAAAATTTGATAAAAACATTCTTTTTTACGATAAAAGCAATTTTTAAATTTTATATTCCAAGTAAAAGAATAACAAGAGGAGAACAAATACAAAAATTATTCAAAAGAATAAATATAGAAATAAATGAAGATGAAAAATTTGTCTATTCCATTGATGAGTTTAAAACATTATACCGTAAGGGAAGAATAATAGATAATACGACAATTGATTATAGCAAAGTCTTAAATACTTCAATAGAAAAATTAAAAAAAGAATATAAACAATTGCAAGAAAGCGAATATAAAAATAATGAAATTGAAACTTTAAATGCTATAGAAGAATTAATAAATAGAGAAATAAGTGCGATAGAAAAGTCGAAAAAAGAAAATAAAGAACAGATAATAAATTACTTTGAAAGAATGAAAAGCGTAGAAGTACAATCTTTTGAAGAAGCTCTTCAGAGAATTTTATTTTATCATCAAATGTTGTGGCAGACTGGACATGTTTTATCTGGGTTAGGAAGATTAGATAAAATATTAAATGATATATATATAAAAGAAAAAGAAGAAGGCAAAATAAATAAAAAAATTGCTAAAGAAAACATCAAAGAATTTATGAAAATACTTCATAATAAGTGTTGGTATAAAAGTAATGTTCTAATAGGTGATACAGGGCAAATTATTATTTTAGGAGGAAAAGAAAAAGATGGTAGTTACTTTTTTAATGATTTAACATATTTATTTATAGAAGCAACTCAAGAACTACAAATACCAGAACCAAAAGTATTATTAAGAGTAACCAAAGAAACTCCTAGAGAATTAATAGAAAAAGCAGTACAATGTATAAAAACAGGAGTAGGTTCACCATTAATCTCAAATGATGATGTTGTCATTCCAAAATTAAAAGAATTTGGATATGGAGAAGATTCATATAATTATGTTACATCTGCTTGTTGGGAACCATTAATACCGGGTAAATCAATAGCACCTAACAATATAGATTCTTTAGTATTTATAGAACCATTAAATAAAATGTTAGAAAATGAAGACTTAAATCAAATAAAAGACATAGACATATTTTTAGAAAAATATAAAGAATATTTACAAAATTATATAAAAAATTTTATAAAAGACATAAATGAAATAGAATGGGAGCTTGCACCATTGATATCTTTATTTGTAGATGGAACAAAAGAAAACATGAAAGATGTTTCTTTAGGTTCTGCTGTTTATCATAATTGTGGGCTTACTACAGTATCTTTATCAAATACGGTAAATTCTATTTATAATATTAAAAAGTTAGTTTTTGAAGAAAAAAAATATACTCTCTTAGAATTAAATAGGTTAAGAAAAGAAAATTTTGAAACTAATGAAAATGTTTTAAAAGAACTAAAAGAACAAGAAAATAGATTTGGAGTGAACAATAAAGAAATAATCGAATTGACTAATCAAATAACAGAATATGCAAATGAAGTGTTAGAAAAAGAAAAAAATGTATGGGGAGGAAAAATAAAGATAGGCTTCAGTGCTCCAACATATATAATAAAATCACAAAATTGTGAAGCATCTTTTGATGGAAGAAAAAAAGGAGAACCTTTTGGTGTTCATATATCATCTGATAAAGAAAATTTACCATATACAGAGTTGATTGAGTTTAGTGCTAATTTGGATTATTCGGGACATAGATTTAATGGAAATGTTGTAGATTTTATGATTTCGCCAAACTTTATGGAGGATAATTTTGATAAAATAGTTGATTTTTTCATAACGAGTATAAAAATAGGATTTTTCCAAATGCAGGTAAATGTGGTAAGCAGTGAAACACTAATAAAAGCAAAGAAAAATCCACAAGATTATCCAAATTTAATAGTAAGAGTATGGGGATTTAGTGCGTATTTTAACGAGTTACCAGAAGAATATAAAGATTTATTAATAGAAAGGGCGTTAAAAAGTGAAGGTAAGAGTTACTAATATTCAAAGATTCTGTTTGCATGATGGTCCAGGAATTAGAACAACGGTATTTTTGAAAGGTTGTAATTTACAATGTCCATGGTGTGCAAATCCAGAAAACATAATATATGAAAAACAAAATTATAAAAATGAAATAACTAAAAAAGAGGGAGTTTTTGGTTATGACATTGAACTTGAGGATTTAGAAAAAGAATTATTAAAAGATGAAAAATATTATGAAATAAACAATGGAGGAATAACTTTTTCAGGAGGAGAACCTTTATTACAATTTCAAAAATTAGAACCATTATTAAAAAAATTAAAAGACAAAAATATAAATCTGTGTGTAGAAACAGCACTTCAAGTTCAAGAAAATTTAATAAAATTAGCGTTAGAATATATAGACGAATTTTATGTTGATATAAAAATTTTAGATGATAATGAGTGCTCAAAAATATTAAAGGGTGATATAAAACAATATTATGAAAATTTGAAAATTTTATTTGAAAAAAAACGAAATATAATTTTTAGAATACCAAGTACAAAAGAATATACTTTAAAAGAAAAAAATGTAGAAAAAATTATAGAGCTATTATCAAAATATAAGCCAAATAAAGTTGAAATATTTAAAGTTCATAATTTGGCAGAAAATAAATATAAAGCATTAGGTAAAAAAATGAATTATTATGAAAAAATAGAAGATGAAGAATTAGGAAAATTACTAGAAAAAATTTCAGAGTTAGGTATTCAAGGAGAAATTATAAAACTATAAAGGAGATTTGATAATGGGAATATATGAAAAAATAGCTAAAAATGAAACATGTGTAAAAGTCTATAGAAATTTACAAAAAAATAGAAAAGAACATGAAAAGAAAAAAAGAATTAAAGGAAAGTATACTTTTATAGATAGAAAAAAAGACAGTGAAAAACTTTGCATTATTTTAGCAGGTTATAAAGAATATTTATATGAAGACGTTTTTGCAAGGCTAGAAAAGTTCACACCAAAAGATATAGATGTATGTATAGTATCATCTGGTTTGTATAGTGAAAAATTGAATGAAATAGCTAAAAAGAATAACTGGTCATATTTAAGCGTAAAGAAAAATAAAGTATCACTAGCACAAAATATAGCGATAAATATACATCAAAAAGCAAAATATATATACAAATTAGATGAAGACATATTTATTACTGAAAATTTTTTCACACAACTTTTTAAAACTTACGAAGAAGTAGAAAAAAATGGAAGATATAGAGTAGGATTTGTTGCTCCATTAATTCCTATTAGTGGATATGCTCATGTGCGAGTATTAGAAAAAACAGGATTGATAAAAACATATGAAGATAAATTTGGAAAAGCAGAACATAATTGGGACACACAAGGAAAAGTTGTTAAAAATCCAGAAATCGCGAAGTTTATGTGGGGGGAAACAGAAGAAAAATTAAGAGATATAGATAGTTTGTCAAAAGAATTTGCTAAACAAGATTTTAATTATTCTGTATGTTCTATTAGATTTAGTATTGGAGCTATTTTATTTAAAAGAGATTTATGGGAAGATATGGGACGTTTTGTGGTAGGAATAGGAAATAATATGGGACAAGATGAAATACAATTATGCAACTATATATTGTCAGATAGTAGAGCAATTATTGTTTCTGAAAATACTGTAGTAGGCCACTTTTCATTTGGACCACAAACAAACGAAATGAAAAAGTTTTACCAAGAAAATAGAGAAATATTTAAAATAAAATAGTAAAAACATAGGAGGAAAAATGAATATGAAAAAATATGATTATTTAATAGTAGGAGCAGGCCTATTTGGATCAACATTTGCATATGAAATGACAAAAAAAGGTAAAAAGTGCTTAGTAATAGACAGAAGAAACCATATAGGAGGAAATATTTATTGTGAAAATATAAATGGAATAAATGTGCATAAGTATGGAGCTCATATATTCCATACAAGTGACAGGGAAATTTGGAAATATGTTAATCAATTTACAGAATTTAATAATTATATTAATTCACCAGTTGCAAATTATAAAGGAGAATTATATAATCTTCCATTTAATATGAATACATTCACAAAATTATGGGGAATTGTAACACCAAAAGAGGCAAAAGAAAAAATAGAAGAACAAAAAAGAAAATATGGAGTAGAAGAACCAAAAAATTTAGAGGAACAGGCCATTTCTTTAGTAGGAAAAGATATATATGAAAAACTAGTCAAAGAATATACAGAAAAACAGTGGGGTAGAGATTGCAAAGAATTACCAGCATTTATAATAAAAAGATTACCAGTTAGATTTACATTTAATAATAACTATTTTAATGATAGATATCAAGGAATTCCAGTAGGTGGGTATAATGTAATAATTGAAAAAATGTTAGAAAAGTGTGATGTAGAATTAAATGTAGATTATTTGAAAGAAAAAGAAAAATATAATGAATTAGCAGAAAAAATATTGTATACGGGAATGATAGATGAATTTTTTGATTATAAGTTAGGAAATTTAGAATATCGTTCATTAAAATTTGAAAATGAAATATATGAAGATGAAGATAACTATCAAGGTGTGGCTGTTATGAACTATACAAGTCACGATGAAAAATATACAAGAATAATAGAGCATAAACATTTTGAATTTAATGATTGTAAAGGAACTATTATAACAAAAGAATATCCAATGGACTGGAAAATAGGAGATGAAGCATATTATCCAGTAAATGATGAAAGAAATTCTAAATTATTTAATGCATATAATGAACTTTCTAAAAATTATTCTAATGTAATATTTGGAGGAAGATTAGGAAACTATAAATATTACGATATGGACAAAGTAATAAAAGAAGCATTAAATTTAGTAGAAACCATACAATAATAGTGATTTTTAGGAAGAACATCAAAACTATAAAACAGCAAATGTATTCAGTTAGATTAAGCCTATACACAGTAATTTTTCTTATACTAATAAAATTATATACTTTTAGGATAAATGAAAAAAACTATTAACTACATAGAAATTCAAGAAGAAAAGTTAAATCTAATAGAAATACCCTTAGACTAATCAGTCTAAGGGTATTTTTTAAATACAAATGTCGATGTGATTGTGATTTGCTTTATTGCCTGCATATTGGTTAAATCTTCTACCTGTGTTAACAGAGTGTACTGGTTCTACCTTACGTACTTTCTTGATTTCAACCTGTTTAGGCATTTGTATGTTACTATATAAGTAAGTTGCTACACAATCATAAAAAACTGTATTAATCATAAGAAACCTCCCTATGAAATTAAAAAAATAAGTATCTACAAATATTATAACACAAAACCTGTAAAAATACAAATAAAGCTTGCATTAAGTATAATTAATATATATAATGTAAGTAATTTATAGAAGGTTAAAATCAAAAATTAGACTTTTAACTAAAAGATGAAAGGAATGTGAAAAAATATGAAGAAAATAACTATAATAATACCAGCATACAACGAAGAAGAATCACTACCATTTTTGTACGAAAGATTAGAAAAATTAATGAATGATATAAAAAATTATGAATTTGAGATTTTATTTGTAAACGACGGAAGTAAAGATAAGACAATACAATTAATAAAAGAGATGAGAGCAAAAGATAGCAGAATTTGCTATGTAGATTTTTCGAGAAATTTTGGAAAAGAAATAGCTATGCTTGCAGGGTTAGATTATGCAACAGGAGATTGCGTAATATTTATGGATGCAGACCTTCAAGATCCACCAGAACTAATACCAGAATTGATAAAATACTGGGAGCAAGGATATGATGATGTGTATGCAAGAAGAAAATCTAGACAAGGTGAGACATGGCTTAAAAAATTCACTTCAAAAATGTATTATAAAGTATTACAAAGTCTAACTAGGGTAGAAATTCAAAAAGATACAGGGGACTTTAGACTATTAGATAGAAGATGTGTAAATGCTTTAAGAAAATTAAGAGAATCTCAAAGATGCTCAAAAAGTATGTTTAGCTGGATAGGATATAACAAAAAGGAAGTTTTATATGATAGAGACCCTAGAATTGCAGGAAAAACAAAATGGAATTATAAAAAATTAATAGATTTAGCAATAGATGGTATTACATCATTTACAACATCACCACTTAGAGTATCAACATATTTAGCAATACCAACATTTATAATGTTATTTGTTTATTTTATATATGTAATAGTAAAATGCATAGTTACAGGAGTAGTAATGCAAGCATTCCAAGCAATAATATTACTAATATTATTCTTTGCAGGAATACAAATAATGTTATTTGGAATTGTAGGAGAATATTTAGGAAGAATATTTAATGAAACTAAAAATAGACCATTGTATTTTGTTAATGAGTATAATGGTGTTAGAGAAACAAACGATTAAAACAAATGAAAAACTTCGTATTACTGCGTTATAACGAGAGCATTTTGCATATAGCTTTATAATATATTTTTTGCCTCCTCGTTCAAGCTAAATTATCTAGAAATTCTACGCTAAATTTTATGGGACCATTTCAACAGGTGAACATTCCCCATAAAATTTAACTAAGAATTACTACGATAATTTACTTTCAATACGTCGACTGCAAAATGATAAAAGACGCAATAGTATACAAGTTTATCCAAAAGTTACAAGAAAGGAATTTGACTAAAGATGGAAGAGGAAAACAAACTAATTCGTCCTGAACTTGAAAATAAACAAGAAGAAAGAATGGAAAATTCTCTAAGACCTAAATTTTTAAAAGAATATATAGGACAAGACAAAGTTAAGGAAAATATGAAAATATATATAGAGGCAGCAAAAAAAAGAGGCGAGCCTCTTGACCATGTTCTGCTATATGGACCTCCAGGGCTTGGAAAAACAACATTAGCAGGAATTATTGCAAATGAAATGAAATCTAATATAAAAATAACATCTGGTCCAGCAATAGAAAAGCCAGGAGATTTAGCAACCTTGCTTACTACGTTATCAGAAAATGATGTTCTTTTTATAGACGAAATACATAGACTAAGCAAGAGTGTAGAGGAAATTTTATATCCCGCATTAGAGGATTATGTTTTGGATATAGTAATAGGAACTGGTGCAAGTGCTAAATCTATAAGAATAGATTTGCCTAAATTTACGCTAATAGGAGCTACAACTAAAGCAGGCTCACTTACAACACCTTTAAGAGATAGATTTGGAATAGTAGATAGATTAGAATTATATTCAATAGAAAATTTATCTACTATAGTAAAAAGGTCAAGTAATATACTAAATGTAAATATAGATGATGAATCGAGTATAGAAATAGCAAAGCGCTCTAGAGGTACACCTAGAATTGCAAATAGATTACTAAAAAGAGTAAGAGACTATGCAATTGTAATAGGAGATGGTGCAATTAATCTAGAACTTACAAAACATGCATTGAATAGGTTGGAAATAGATGATATAGGATTGGATGATATAGATAGAAAAATTTTAAGAACAATGATTGTAACATATGGAGGAAGACCAGTAGGAATAGAAACAATTGCAACAACGATAGGAGAAGAAATAGACACACTAGAAGATGTATACGAACCATATTTGTTACAAATAGGATTTATTGGAAGAACACCTAGAGGAAGAATACCACTTCCAGCAGCATATAAACACCTTGGAATAGACATGAATGATTAATAGAAAAGTAAAAGGGGCAAACAAATGATAGAAGCAATAACATATGTAATATCAATGCTAATATTATTTATAATAATATTAGCAATAAAAAAGACAGAAAAAAGAATGGAAATAGTAAAGAGCGTAGTTATAAATATAATTTTACTATATGCATATAATGCATTTATAGTATATATGCTTAATTTAATTAAAATTTCAACAACATTAAATATATTAACAATAGTAAATAGTATTATTTCTATAATTCTAATAATTAAAATTTACAAAGATAAAAAAATTCAAAAATATGAATTTGAAAAGACTAATTTACTAGTAGTAAGTTTATTTATAGTAATTACAGCTATAGTATGTATTACAAATTGGACAACAAAATTTAATATAAAATATGTTGTAGGAGACTCAATAATTCATTATAGAGCTGCAAGGGAATTTTGTGATAATAGTACATTAACAAAAGATTTTATGTTTGCTACATACATAAATGATGGAATAGCATTTAAAATATTTAAATGTTTTATAGGAACGATTAATTTATATAAAATATACTTAATACTGGAGGCTATAATATTTGTATTAGCAGGAACATTAATGTATTTTCTTGGCGCCCAATATGCTAAAAGCAATACTGGAAAAGTAATAACTGGAGCTTTAGCTATAGCATATTTACTAGGCTATCCGTTAAATTCATGGATAACAGGATTTCATTATCTTACAACAGGCATCCTGTTTGTGACGGCAATATTATATGTAATTGATAATTGCTTTGAAAAGGAAAATAGTTTTTTATATGCATTGACTTTAATGTTTTTCTTTAATTTTGGTTTAATGTTTTCATATTGTTTGTTTGCAATATTTACATTCGTTTTTGAATTTATATATTTTGCATATAAGTTTTTAGTTAAGGAAAAGTCAATAAAAAAGTGGTTATTATTAATAGTTATTACTATGTTATTTGTGGGAATAGCAGGAGTTACATATATGATTTTGCCAAAACAAGATGGAATAGAAGTTCTTAAATTAGAGGGATACATATATAAAAGTATATGGTCAAATTTTATACTTTTTATACCATTTACTGTATATTATGTTGTAAAAAGTATAAAGAACAAGCAATATACAGTTGATATTGTAGCAATAATAACAATTATTGTAATTATTGTATTTGAGTTTATTGCATATAATAACAATTTATGTTCAGAATATTATCTATATAAAGTGTTTTATGCTTTATGGACAATTATGGCATTTACTAATATAAAAGGGATAAATGAAGCCCTAAATAAAGACAAAGAACACAAAATAATTTGTTGTACAATAGTATTATTATATATAATTATACTATTATTAAATATGTTTTTGGTAAAAGTAGCGCAAAGAAAAAATCGACAAGATAGTATAAAGAATATTTTTGAGATTTATTCATTTAACGTTACTATGATGCAACACATAGGAATAGAAGTAACTAATGAAGAACAAAATTTATATAAAGAATTTGAAAAAATAATAAATAATGAATGGAAATATAATGAGGAAAAACCGATATTAGTCTTAACAGGAAAATTACAAGAAAATTGGATATATAGCCTCACAGGGCATAAAAATGATATTATGTTTAAAGAAAAAAATATATTACAAAAAATAGAAAACAAAAATTATGTATATATAATAGCTGTAAATAATAGTGGAAATGAAAAATATCAAAATAAAATAGATGAAAACGACTACAACATTGTGTATGAAGACGAAAAAGGGAAAATATATCAAAGAGTAGGAGAATAGCAAATGACAATAGTATATATAATAACATTGTTAATATTATTTTTATTAATAATACTGATTAAAAAAACGCAAAAAAAACTAGAAATAACAAAAACTATAGCTATAATGCTTACATTAATATTAGGGTATAATACATTATGTGCATATATTTTAAATTTAATAAATATACCAATTACATTAACTACTTTAAGTCTTATAAATGCAATATTTAGTGTAGTTATATTAATACAGATAATAAAAAACAAACAAATTCAAAAATATACAATAAGCAAAACAAATGTCTTAGTAGCTATATTATTTATTGTAATAACTGCAGTAATAGTACATATAAACTTTGAAGATATAACTAAAATTCGTTATGTTTCAATGGATGCAAGAGAGCACTATAAAGCAGCAAGAGAATTTAGTGAAAACACAAGCTTATCTAATAAAGCAAAAGAAAACAATACGGTTTGTGAAACATTTATGCCTATGGGATATGTAAATGCAGGAATACTATTTAAAGTATTAGAGTCATATATAGGAACAGTTATGCTATATAAAATATTTATTTTATTTGAAGCATTTGTGTATTTATTAACAGGAATAATGTTCTATCTGTTAATAGAAAAATATATAAGCAAAACAAGTAGCAAAATAATTGCAGTAGTATTTTCTATAATATATGTTTTAGGATACCCATTAAATGCATGGATATCAGGATTTCACTATTTAGTAATTGGAATTTTATTTACTGAAACTATAATATATATGGTTTCGCAGATAGGAAAGTTAGAGTTAAAATATGAACTAATTATTATGTTTGTACTAAACTTTGGACTAATATTATCATATTCACTATTTTGCCCATTTGTATATGGAGCAGAATTTATATACTATATATATAAATTCAAAAAAGAAAAAATGAAATTGTTTTTATATATACTTGTAACACTTATGTTGACGGGAGTTATAGGACTAGAATATGTAATTATACCTTCATATGGAAATGTAGGAAATGCAATAGCATTAGAGGGATGGCTATACAAAAATTTATGGTCAAATTTTATTTTATTTGTACCATTTGCCATATATGCAATTTATAAAAGCATACGAGACAAAGAACTTACATTTGAAAATTTAATGTTAGTATTCCTTACTATATATATGATAATTTTATTTATAGGAACGAAAACTGGAAAATGTTCAGAGTACTATTTTTATAAAAATTATTTTATATTCTGGATGATGATAATACTTTTAAATACAAAAGGAATGATAAAAGCACTACAGCAGAAAAATGGACAGTATGTTGTATTTACATATACTGCTATATATTTAATAATATTTAGTGTATCTGTATATACTGGAAGAACATATGTGTTGCAAAAAGCAGATGATAGCTTAAGCAAAACTATGGAAATATTTACATTTAATAACACTATGATAAATGCAAAAAATGCGGAGTTTATAACAAAGGATGAATTAACGTTATATCATGAAATGGAAAAAGTAATACAAAATAATTGGAAAGAGTATGACAATCAGATTTTGTTTATTACAGACCCAACACAAGAAAGATGGATACAATCAATAACTGGTTACAAAAATATATTGTTTGATGATAATCAATATGCTATTCAAAATTTGCAAGAGGAAAACTATAAATATATAGTGACTTTTGAAAATAGAAATACATATCAAAACATGAAAAAATATATAAAAACGGAAGATTATGAAATCATTTATAAATCAAATAATGGAAATATATACAAAAAAATAGACTAATATAGAGAGGAAAAATAAAAATGAAACTGTTATTACATACATGCTGCGCACCTTGCAGTGTATATTGCATAGACTCATTAAGAAATGAAGGAATAGAGCCAACAGTATATTGGTACAATCCAAACATACATCCATACACAGAATATAAGGCAAGAAGAGATTGCCTAAAAGATTACACAGAGAGTATAAATGTACAAGCTATATTTGAAGAAGAATATGGATTAGATAATTTTTGCAAAGAAGCGGTAAAAGACTTAACTAAAAGGTGTACAAACTATTGCTATCCTGTACGATTAAGAAAAACATTTGAGTATGCAAAAGAGCATGGATATGATGCAGTATCAACAACACTGCTATATAGCATTTATCAAAACCATAATTTTATAAAAAGTTACATGGAAGAGTTAAGCAAAGAATTTGGAATAGAGTTTTTATATAGAGATTTTAGAGTAGGTTTCTGGGAAGGCCACCAAAAAGCACATGATTTAGGACTATATATGCAAAAATATTGTGGGTGTATTTTTAGTGAGGAAGATAGGTATAGTAAGCAAATTAAGAGAGATAAAACTAGTAAATCATATTCAAAAAATTAAGAAAAGGGGGAATTGGATGGATATAAAAATTGACGAAGAAAGAATGAAGAAAGTGTTTGGAGAGGAGATAATATCAGTTATAAACGAGAATACTGATATTATAAATCAAAATATTAAAATAATGGATAAATTAGGTTTTGAGGATGTAGAAATGCTTTTTGAAAGAGTACCTGATTTCTTTTTGAATTTTCCAAACAAATTTAAAGAAAAACTGTATAAATTGAAAGAAGAATTAGGAGAAGATTATATAGAAATAATTGAAAATAATGTAGGTATACTTGAAAAATATTAGGAGGAAAAATAATGATAGCTGAAGAGAAATTGAAGGAAATATGTGATAATTATGGAATTGACTATAAAAAAATAATCAATAATAACAATATATTAATATATGGAGATATAACCAAAATAAAAGCTATTTTAGATTTTCTTAAGGATGAGCTTAATATTAATTCTAAAAATATTGAAAAATGCCCAAGTATATTATATGGTGAAATAGATAAAATAAAAGAAAATTGGGCATTTTTAAATAAGAGTGATATTAAAAAGTTTAATGTTGAGACTTGTTTACACATATTAGCAACAGAGCCAAAAGAACTAATAAAAACATATAATTACATACGAGACAATTTTGGAATGAAGTATATTAATAAAAACACAAGCATATTAAGTGTTTCAATGTACAGAATTCAAAACATAGAAAAAGCCTTTTCTGATTTTTCGAAATTACAGATTATTCAAGCTGCATATTCGAGATTTAATATAGAAGAAATAAAAGATATAGTAGAAGTATGTAAAGAAAATAAAATAGAGATAACAGGAAACGTATTTTTAAAATCAGCAGAAGAAATAAAAGATATAGTGAAAGTATGTAAAGAAAATGGGATAGAGATAACAGGAAGTGTATTTAGAAGAACAGCAGAAGAAATAAAAGATATAGCAGAAGTATGCAAAGAAAATGGAATAAAGATAACAGGTGGTGTATTTTTAAGAACAGCAGAAGAAATAAAAGATATAGTAGAAGTATGTAAAGAAAATGGAATAGAGATAACAGGAAGCATGTTTTTAAAATCAGCAGAAGAAATAAAAGATATAGTAGAAGTATGCAAAGGAAATGGGATAGAGATAACAAGAAGTATGTTTTTAAAATCAGCAGGAGAAATAAAAGATATAGTAGAAATATGCAAGGAAAATGGGATAGAGATAACAGGAAGCATGTTCTTAAAATCAGCAGAAGAAATAAAAGATATAGTAGAAGTATGCAAAGAAAATGGGATAGAGATAACAGGAAGTGTATTTTATAAATCAGCAGAAACGTTAAAAAACAATGTAATATATATAAAAGAAAATTATGGAAGTAAATATATTACTAATTTAACGGTTTCTAAAAACTATAACAACTTAATAGAAACACTACCATATTTAAAAGAAAATGGTTGGCTGGATGTTATAATAAATAGTGCATCAATTTTATCATTAACTTTGGATGAAATAAAGCAAAGGAAATCATTTATAGAATCTATAGGAGAAGAAGTGGTTGTAGAAAATAAAAAACGGGGAAAAAAAGTTCAATCCTATATTTGGATTAGCAAGAAACAGATATAAAAAAAGAGTAGATATGGAAAAAGTTACTGATAAAAAAACTGAAAAATCTCTTGCTAGAGCAATTGTTAGTAATGAAACTTTAGAATTAAAAGATGAAGCTGCTGAATTTTTAAATTCAATCACGAAAGAAAATCAGATTGAAGGAGATGAAACTAGATGACTCAAACACAAATAAATAATTATAAAAAAGCTTTAGTAGAGGTTGAAGCAGTATTAAATTGCATTGAAACTGAAGTATATAATAAAATACCTAAAGATATAATCAATGCAATGGAAAAAAATAAAAATAAAGATTATAAATATTATTATAATGAAAAATTAGATTATGAGAAATGGAATTTATCAAATGAAGCAAAAGCTCTACTATATAATATTTATAAAGACTATATTGCAACAGAAAAAGAAAAAGACTATTTTAAGAAAAGAGAAAAGTTTGAAACTTATAAACTAGAAAAACAGAAATCTTTAAGATATTATTCACATGATATTTATGAAAATAAAAATCAACAAGATGTAAATAAAGATTTAAAAAACGATAGTAAAGATTTGGTAGAATTAAAAAAAGAAAATTGTTTTAAAAAAATATTTAAAAAAATAAAAGAAGTTTTAAAAGGAGAAAAAAGATGAGAAGTGTACTAGAGTACTTAGAAAAAACTGCAGAAGAGAATTCTAAAAAAATAGCAGTAATTGAAGAAAATAGAAAATGTACATATTTAGAATTATTAGAAAAAAGTAAAAGAGTAGGAAGTAGTTTATTAAATTATATAAATCCAAGAGAACCTGTAGCAATAGTAATGGAAAAAGGTATAAATGCACTATATACATTCTTTGGAACAGTATATGCAGGAGGATTTTATTGTTTATTAAATCCAGAGCTTCCAAGCTCAAGGTTAGAAAAAATAATAGAAAAGTTAGAAGCTAAAATAATAGTAACTGATGAAAACAATATTGAGATTGCACATCAAATTGCTAAAAATCAGACTATATTAAAAATAGAAGAAATTCAAAATACAAATATAAATGAAGAAAAATTAGATAAAATAAGAGCTCGCACGCTAGATGTAGATCCATTATATGCAAACTTTACATCTGGTTCAACAGGAACACCAAAAGGAGTAGTAGTAGGTCATAAGTCAGTTATAGATTTTATCGATATATTTACTCAAAAATTTAACATTTGCAAAGATGACATTGTCGGAAACCAAGCACCATTTGACTTTGATGTATCTGTAAAGGATATATACTCATGCTTAAAAACAGGAGCAACATTAGTTGTAATTCCTAAAAAGATGTTTTCAAGACCAGCAAATTTATTAGACTATATATGTGAGAATAATGTGACTACTCTAATTTGGGCAGTATCAGCATTATGCTTAATAACAACATTTCATGGTTTAGATTATAAAGTGCCACAAAAAGTTAACAAAATACTATTTAGTGGAGAGGTTATGCCAATAAAGCATATAAGAGAATGGATAAAATATTTGCCAAATGCAACATATGTTAATCTATATGGACCAACGGAAATAACTTGCAATTGTACATACCATGTAGTTGAAAAAGATTTGAAATATGAAAAACAAATTCCAGCAGGAAAAACATTTGAGAATGAGCAAGTATTTTTATTAGATGAAGAAAATAAACTAGTAACAGAAAAAGAAAAAATCGGAGAAATATGCGTAAAAGGAACAGCTTTGGCATTGGGATATTATAAAGATAAGGAGCAAACAGAAAATAGATTTGTGCAAAATCCACTAAATGATAAATACATAGATATAATATATAAAACTGGAGATATAGGATATTTTGGAGAAGATGAAAATTTATACTTTTGCGGAAGAAAAGATTTTCAAATAAAGCACATGGGACATAGAATAGAGCTTGAAGAAATAGAAAGAGCAATGGAAAAAATAAATGGAATAGAAAGAGCTTGTTGTATTTATAAAGAAGAAAAAAGTAAAATATATGGATTTTATATTGGAAATGTGCTAAAATCAGAAGTGCATGATAAGTTAAAAGAAGAACTACCAATTTATATGATTCCTAATGTACTAACACAGGTAGAGAAATTTCCAATGAACAAGAACGGAAAAATTGATAGAAAGCAGTTAAAAGAACTTGCATAAAAGGAATACACAGTGAAAGGAAGAAAACAAAATGGAAGAAAAAACGATAGAGCAATTGCTAGAAAACTTTAAAACTCCTGCATACATTTTTGATATACAAAAACTAAAAAATAGAGTAAAGTTTCTAAAAGAAAGTTTACCAGAAAATGTTTTACTTTGCTATGCAATAAAAGCCAATACCTTTATTGTAAAAGAAATAGAAGATTGCATAGATAGGCTAGAAGTATGTTCGCCAGGAGAATACGAAATATGTAAAGCAAGCAATATTGCAGGAAATAAAATACTAATTACAGGGGTATATAAAGCACCAAAAGTAATAAAGGACATAATAGAAAATGAAAAAGACGTAGATTATTTTACAATAGAGTCTATGGAACAATTTAGATTAATAAAAGATATAAAAAAAGACAAAAAGATAAAGATAATGTTAAGGCTAACAAGTGGAAATCAATTTGGAATTAACGAAGAAGAAATAGAAAAAATTATAAAAAACTATGATAAATATGAAAATATAGAAATAACAGGAATACAATATTTTTCTGGAACTCAAAAAACATCTTTAAAAATAATACAAAGAGAAATAGACTATGTAGATGGTTTTGTAAAAGAACTAAAAGAAAAATATCAATTTGAGACAAAAGAATTAGAATTTGGACCAGGATTCCCTGTATATTATTTTCAGAATACGGAATTTGATGAAGAAGCGTATTTAAAAGAGTTTTCACAAATAATTAGCAACATGGAATATAAAGGGAAAATAGTACTAGAATTAGGACGAAGCATAGCAGCAAGCTGCGGATATTATATTACAAAAGTAGTAGACAAAAAGACTAATAAAGGTCAAAATTATGCTATTCTTGATGGAGGAATAAATCATATAACATATTATGGACAAACTATGGCAATGAAATTGCCAAAATGTAGCATATATCCTCAAAGAGAAAATACGGAAAATGAAAAATGGAATTTATGTGGTTCTTTATGTACAATAAATGATATATTGGTAAAACAATTTCCAGTAGGAAATCTACAAATAGGAGATGTGTTTATATTTGAAAATACAGGAGCATACTGCATGACAGAAGGAATATCGTTGTTTTTAAGTAGAGAATTACCACAAGTTATAAAATTAAAAGAAGATGGAAGTTTAGAATTGGTAAGAGACAGTTTACCAACATATGTTTTAAACAAATAATATAAAAAATAAAATAATTATAATAGGAGTGTCCCTTTTAGTAAATTTTTTCGAAAAAGGGGCGTCCCTAATAGAAAGGAAGAATAAAAAATGGAAAAATTATTAGAAATTTTAGAAGAAATAGAAGCAGGAGTTGACTATGAAAATTGTAAAACTCTAGTAGATGATGGATATTTAGATTCACTTTCAATAATATCATTAGTTGCAGAAATTGAAGATGAATTTGATGTTAGAATACCAACAGTAGAAATTATACCAGATAATTTTAATTCAGTAGAAGCTCTATGGAAACTAATAGAACGTTTACAGGAAGAGGGTTAATACAATGACATATTGGGGAGCAAGTTTTTTAGCAGTGTTTTTACCACTAACAATTATAATATACAATATAGTGCCACAAAAACATAGATGGAAAGTTCTATTAGTAGCAAGTGCAGCATTCTTTTGGTCGATTAGTAGCAAACTTATAGTATATTTAATTTTTACGACTATAATTATGCATGAGTTTGGACTATGGTTTGCTGTAAATCAAAAAGAAAAAGAAGAAAAATTGCAGAATTGTGAAAAAGAACAAAGAAAACAAATAAAGCAAGAATATTTAAAAAAACAAAGAAAGGTATTAGTATTCACATCATTAATACAAATAGGAATACTAGCAGTATTAAAATATTCTGGATTTTTTGCTAGCAATATAAATAATTTACTAAGTTTTTTAAATATTCCAATACAGATTCCTATAAGTAGGTTTTTAATACCAATAGGAATATCATTCTATACTTTACAAGCAGTATCATATATGATAGACGTCTATAAAGAAAAGATAAAGCCAGAAGCAAATATATTTAAGCTAGCATTATTTATTAGCTTTTTCCCACAAATAATGGAAGGTCCAATATGCAGGTATTCTGAAACTGCAGAACAATTATATAAGGGAGAAAAAGTTACATACCATACATTAACATTCGGATTACAAAGGATGCTATATGGAATGATGAAAAAAATGGTTATTGCAGACAGGTTAAATCCTATAGTAACTAATATATTTTGTGATTATGCAAAATATGATGGTGGAATAGTAGCAGTTGGAATGATTTTATATACTTTACAGCTATATATGGATTTTTCTGGAACAATGGATATAGTTATAGGAATAGCAGAAATATTTGGAGTAAAAATGCCAGAAAACTTTAGACAGCCATTTTTCTCAAAAACGATTTCAGAATTTTGGACAAGGTGGCATATTACATTGGGAGCATGGTTTAGAGATTATATATTCTATCCAGTATCATTAACAGATAAGTGCAAAAAGTTAACAACAAAATTAAGAAAAAAGGTAGGAAATTTCTATGGACCTTTAGCAGCAAGTACTATTGCATTATTCTGTGTATGGATATGTAATGGTTTATGGCATGGTGAAGCATGGAACTATATATTCTTTGGAATGTATCATTTTACACTGATATTAATAGGAAGAGTTATAGAACCACTTGTAAAAAAGGTAAATGACAAGCTACATATTAATAGCAATAATTTTATTTATAAAGGTTTGCAAATAATAAGGACAACAATATTAGTATTTATAGGAGAATTATTCTTTAGGGCAGATGGATTAAGCACAGGTATAGTTATGTTTAAAGAAATGATTACAAAATTCTCATTTAATCTAATAAAAGATGGAACAATATTACAATTAGGAATAGATAAAGCAGACTTTATAATAGTAGCTATTACTGTAATTATAATATTTGTAATAAGTTTACTAAAAGAAAAGAAAGTAAATATAAGAGAAAGTATTGCAAATAAAAATATAGTAGTTAGATGGACACTATATTATGCTTTAATTTTGATGATAATTATATTTGGAGCTTATGGAATAGGATATATCCCAGTAGACCCAATGTATGCACAGTTTTAGGAGGTGGATAATTTGAAAAAGAAAATATTAAAAATAGTTACTTTCTTATTTATATTATTATTACTATTAATTATTCTATCGGTTATCTGCAATCCTAAAAATAATACAGAAGAAGCAGGAATGCATGACATTAGTGCCAATGGAATACTAGCAGAAGAGGAAAATACAATAGATATTATAACTGTTGGAGATAGCGAAGCAATGACATCTGTAATACCAATGGAATTATGGAAAAATTATGGATATACAAATTACATATGTGGAACAGCAGGACAAAGTGTAACAGAAAGCTTAAAAATGGCATATAGAGTAACTAAAAAGCAAAAGCCTAAATTTATGATAATGGAGACAAATACAATATATTTTGCTCTTTCACCAGCAAATCCTGCTAAAAGAGTTACAGAGTATGTGCTACCTATAACAGAATATCATGACAGATGGAAAAAATTAAATAAGGAAGATTTTTATAAAAAGCCAGAATATACTGGAGTAAATGACTTAAAAGGATATAATTATTCATCAGTAGTTTGTGCAGCAGATAGTAGTAATTACATGACTTATACTGAAGAAAAAACTAAAATACCAACATTAAATAAATTGTATATAAAAGTATTAAATGAATATTGTAAAGAAAATGATATAAGCCTTATATTACTTAGCACACCTAGTACAAAAAATTGGGATTATAAAAAACATAACTCAATGAAAGAGTTTGCAGATAAAGAAAAAATTGAATTTTTAGATTTAAATGTTTTAAAAGATGAAATAAACATCGATTGGAGTACAGAAACAAGAGATGCAGGAGATCACTTAAATTATAAAGGAGCTCAAAAAGTAACTGAGTATGTTGGAAAATATTTTAAAGAAAAAAATGTTTTACAAGATCATAGAAAAGATGAAAAATATAAAAAGTGGAATGAAACATTAGAAAGAGTTGAAAATAAGTAATATGGAAAACAAAATTAGATGTAAATGGTGTAATATGCAGAATCCACTATATGTAAAATATCATGATGAAGAGTGGTGTGAGCCAAATTTTAATGAGAAGTACTTATTTGAAATGCTTATATTAGAGTCTTTTCAAGCAGGGCTTTCGTGGGAATGTGTATTAAATAAAAGAGAAGATTTTAGACAGGCATATGATAATTTTGATATTGATAAAATTTGCAATTACAAAGAAGCAAAAGTACAAGAATTATTAGAAAATAAAAAAATAATAAGAAATAAATTAAAAATAAATGCAAGCATAAACAATGCTAAAATATTTAGAAACATTCAAAAAGAATATGGAGCATTTAAAAATTATTTAGAAACATTTACAAAAGGCAATATTATTTATGAAAATGACAAAACTACATCCTCCTTATCAGATAACATTTCGAAAGATTTACAAAAAAGAGGAATGAAATTTGTAGGCTCAACAATAATATATTCTTATTTACAAGCAATAGGAGCAATTTATTCGCATGATGAAAAATGCTTTAAAAGTTTCTAAAAGGGACGCCCCTTTTTCGAAAAAATTTACAAAAAGGGACACTCCTATAGATAGGA
>ERZ827452.511-NODE-511-length-52166-cov-5.263188_pt1 | contig 52166 bp, 56 predicted proteins | sample MGYA00519866_ERZ827452 | MGnify/ENA primary metagenome ERZ827452 (study PRJEB31778, sample SAMEA3449307) | human gut metagenome | biome: human gut; feature: human-associated habitat; material: faeces | place: United Kingdom | collected 2010/2012 ... | reverse complement strand
AGCATTAAACATATCTCTAGTCAATATAAGTAACAGTAATGTAATCTAATTGTAACATTGTTGTCACATTTTGCTGTATTATATACCTTAGCAAACAACTAATTTTTATTTTTTACCTGTCATAATATGCAAGAATTTTGCGAACGATTTATGTATAAGAGTTAGTAATCAAAAGTTATAGAACAAAAAAGAAACAATTAAAACAAATTGTTTCTTTTTTTGTTCTATACTAAGCTAAAATGCTACATTCCTGATAGTCTTTTTACCCTAATGCTACATCTAAAACCATCATTAAAATAAATCCACTAATTAGTCCTAATGTAGACAGATTTTTATAGTCCCTTACTGATTCTGGCAATAATTCTCTTGCTACAACTGTTATCATTGCACCTGCTGCAAAGGCAAGCAAAAGTGGTAACATGCTTCTTATATATATTACAAGTATAGCACCTATAATAGCTGATATTGGTTCAACCAATGCCGATGCCTGACCTATCATAAAACTTTTAAGCCTTGAAAATCCTTCACTTCTTAAAGGTAGTGATACTGCTGCTCCTTCAGGGAAATTTTGAATGCCTATTCCTAAAGCTAACATAACTGCTCCTATTACAGTCATTCCCGGTACTCCACTTGCTATTCCTCCAAAAGCTACACCAATTGCCATTCCTTCTGGTATATTGTGAATCGTTATAGCTGATATTAAAAGAATACTTCTTTTTAAAGAATCTGCACTTCTAAGATTTGTTCTATTTTTTAACACTTTGTCTAAAAATTTGTCAGATAGTAATACAAATAGCCCTCCAGCAACAAAGCCTATTGCTGGCAGTAACCACTCTATGTATCCTAATTCAGAAGACAAGTCAAGTGAAGGTTCAAGTAATGACCAAAATGATGCCGCAATCATTACCCCCGCACTAAATCCCAGTATTGTATCTAGCACTTTCTTATTTACCTCTTTAAAAAAGCAAACTACAAGAGCACCTAAAGCTGTTACTCCCCATGTAAAAATTGTTGCTATCAATGTTTGAATTACTGGATTTAAATTTTCAAACCAATCCATTTTTTATTTCATTCCTCCCTTATGCTTAAATATGGCCAAAAAAATTGTTTTTCATTTTTTTTAGTCATATTACATAATATGTTTCTTTAGCCTATTTGGTGAAAAAAGTAATACCTTTCTAGTCGATTTTTGCATAAAAAAGTACTCCTTTATCTTTTATCGATACAAGGAGTACTTTTTATATAATCTTTTATTTGTTTTTATTTAATATATCTTCTATTGTATGCCATGCTAAAAGTGCACATTTTACTCTAGCTGGCATATTAGCTACATTTCTAAAAGCTATAGCATCTTCTAATTTTTCTAATTCTTTTTCATCAGTTGTTTCTCTTTTTATCATTTCTATAAAAGTTTTTACAATCTCTTTTGCCTCTTCTATAGTTTTACCTTTTAGAGTATCTATCATTATAGATGTTGATGCTTGAGAAATTGCACAACCGTGACCCGTAAAGGCCATATCTTCAATTATATCTCCATTTAGTTTTAATTCAAGTGTTATTTCATCTCCACAATTTGGATTATGACCAACCTCACAGTAGTCTGCATCTTTAAGTTCTTTTTTGTTATATGAATTCATACTATGTTCCATTATTAGCTCGTTATAAACATCTGTTAAGTCTTCCATTTTTATTCCTTCCTTTAATTATTTTATATATTTTTTAAACATTTCATAAGCGCTATTTATTGCTTCTACTAGCTTGTCTACATCTTCTTTTGTATTATATAAGTAAAAGCTTGCTCTACAAGTAGAGTCTATTCCTAAATATCTCATTAATGGTTGTGCGCAATGGTTTCCGTGAACGAACACATACTCCTTTGCTGTCTAATATACTTGCCACATCGTGTGGATGTACTCCATTAATATTAAATGAAATTACGCTACTATGATTTTCCTTATTAGGTGTTGCATATACTGTTAAATAATCTAATTTCTTTAGTTCTTGCATGGCATATGAGACTACTTCATTTTCTATTTGCTGTATTTTATCATATCCTATATTTTCTATATAATCTATTGCAGCTCCTAGTCCTATTACACCTTCTACGTTTTGAGTTCCTGCCTCAAACTTATTTGGAAGCATAGCAAATGTTGTTTCTTGTTCATATACATATTCTATCATATCTCCACCCATTAAGAAAGGAGTCATTTTTTCTAATATTTCCTTTTTTCCGTATAAAACGCCTATTCCTAAAGGAGCTAGCATTTTATGACCTGAAAATACTAGAAAATCCGCGTCTAATTCTTGTACATCTATTTTCATATGAGGGATACTTTGAGAAGCATCAACAATTACTATAGCTCCTTTTTTATGAGCATATTCGATTATTTTTTTCACATTGTTTATTGTTCCTAAAACATTTGAAACATGTGCAATTCCAACAATTTTTGTTTTGTCTGTAATTTTTTCTTCTATCTCTTTATCTGTTAATTCAAACTCGTCATTTATATACATGTATTTTAACTTAGCACCTGTTTTTTTTGTTACTTTTTGCCAAGGAACTAAGTTTGAATGATGTTCCATTATTGAAATTACTACTTCGTCATCTTTTTTCAAATTTTCTAATCCATACGAATATGCAATTAAATTTAAACTTTCTGTAGCATTTTTAGAAAATATTATCTCTTCTCTATGTTTTGCATTTATGAATTTTGCAATTTTAGTTCTTGTATTTTCATAAATTTCAGTTGCCTCAACACTTAAAGAGTATGCCCCCCTATGTGGGTTTGCATTATATTTTTTGTAAAATTCGTCTACTGCATTTATTACCTTTAATGGTTTTTGTGTTGTAGCACCACTATCTAAATATGTTATATTACTATTTTCTAATAAAGGAAAATCCTTTTTTATATTGTTCTCTTTCATTAACATCCTTCCTTCTATCTTTCATCATCTATTTCTATCATTTTTCTAGATTCTCTACATTCTTGAGTACTTACTATTTTCTTTTCTTCATTAAATGCTCTTTCAAACTCATCATAATTTGGCTCAATCGGATTCAATTTTACATCTTGGTACTTAATCATATTTTTCCAGTTTTCCATAAAATTGTCCATAAACTCTTTTGAACTTTTCATTATTCTTTTCCCTTTCAACTTATTTTTATTAGTCTAGCCTTTTCTCAATTTCATCTATAATTTGATTTTTTAATTCTTCATTTTCTATTCTTTCTAATATCTCGTTAAATCTTGCTCTAACCATTAGTTTCATAGCTTCTTTAAATTCAAAACCTCTACTCATTATATAAAATAGCTCTTTCTCCCCTATTTTTCCTGCTGAACTTGAATGATTTCCCTCTACCTCTTCTTCTGAGCAAAGAAGCATTGGCAAAGCTAAAGATTTTGCTGTATCAGATAAAAGCATACATGCTTCATTTTCATTTCCAGTAGCTTTTTTACAACCCTTCTTGAAGTCTATTGTACCTTTAAAATGCTTTTTAGCTTTATCTTTTAAAGCTCCTTGAACTTCAATATCTATATTAGTTTTTTTACCACGTAATTCTGCAATATAATTTAAGTCAAATAGTTGGTCTTCTTTTCCTAAATAGATAGTATTTAAAGTGTTGTCTGAAAAATCACCTAACAAATTAGAATAATAATTTGTTATACTATTCTTTCCACCAAAATCTACTATAGTATAGTTAACTTTAGCATTTTCTTCAAAATTGTTTTGTATACTCATAAAATTGTTTGAAACTTTATTCATAAGGTTTACTATTACTATATTTACTGTAGCATTTTCTTTGGCTACTACATTAATTATTCCATTATGAAATGCTTTTATATCTTCCTCAGACTCGTATTTTATAATAATAGTCATTTTTGAATTTGTTTCTGCTTCAATTTGAATATTTTCAACTAATTCTATATTATCTTTATCAAATTTAATTTCTATTTGAACTTCGCTTTCTTCATTTTCGTTGACTTGTAATTTAAGCTTTTTATTTGCTTTATTTTTAATCAAATTTGTTAAGTCGTCATGTAATCCATATACAAGATTACAATCGCTTACATTTTCAGTTATGCTTAAATTAGAACTATTATTAATTATTTGCATATTATTAAATTCATGTACATTTTCCGGCATTTCAATATTTTCTAATTCAATATTGTTTATATTAAAATTTCTTGAAGTTCTTACAGGTGTTTCGTTTAATTTTAATTTTTCCATATTTATCCTTTCTTGTTAGGGACGCCCCTTTTTCGAAAATTTTTTCAATTAGGGACACCCCTTATTTTTAATTTTCTCATATTGGCTGTCCTTTTTAGCCCCCATTTTTGAAATATCATATTCTTTTAATATTTTAGCAATCTTAAGCTTTTTATCAAAAGTTTCTATATTTTTATGTAAAGGACAAAAGTGACCCGTCCCCAAATGTCCTTTATCCTATTGCTCCTTCTAATTCTAAGTTAATTAAATTGTTCATTTCTACTGCGTATTCAACTGGTAATTCTTTTGATATTGGATATGCAAATCCTCTTACTATCATTGCTTTTGCGTCTTCTTCTGATAATCCTCTACTCATTAGGTAGAATATTGTTTTATCACTTATTTTTCCTATTTTTGCTTCGTGTGAGAATTCTACTTCATCTGTTCTTATATCATTTACTGGTATTGTGTCTGATATTGATATATCATCTAGCATAAGTGATTCGCATGATACAGAAGATTTAGAGTTTACTGCGTTTTCGTTTATTCTTACTAAACTTCTATATGCGCACTTTCCACCATTTTTTGATATTGATTTTGCATTTACTACACTTGATGTGTTTGGTGCGTTGTGAACTACTTTAAATCCATTGTCTAGGTTTTGTCCGCCTCCTGCAAAGGAGATTCCTGTATATTCTGTTTTAGCGTTTTCTCCATTTAATATACTCATTGGATAAAGCATTGATATTTTTGAACCAAATGAACCTGTTACCCAGTCTACTTGTGCATTTTTTCCTACAATTGCTTTTTTTGTATTTAAGTTAAGCATATTTTTTGACCAGTTTTCTATTGTAGAATATCTTAAATATGCGTTGTCTTTTACATATAATTCAACACATCCTGCATGTAAATTTACTTTGTTGTATTTTGGTGCGCTACATCCTTCTATAAAGTGAAGACTTGCTCCTTCATCTACTATTATTAAAGTATGTTCAAATTGTCCTGATTCTGGTGAATTTAGTCTAAAGTATGATTGAAGTGGTATATCCACTTTTACTCCCTTTGGGACATATACAAAAGAACCTCCTGACCATACTGCTCCATGAAGTGCTACGAATTTATGATCTGTAACTGGCACGCATTTCATAAAATGCTCTTTTACCAAGTCTGGATATTCTCTTACTGCTGTTTCCATATCTGTATAAATTACACCTTGTTTTATAAGATCTTCTTTCATACTATGGTAAACTACTTCTGAATCGTATTGAGCTCCAACGCCTGCTAAAGATGTCTTTTCTGCTTCTGGAATTCCTAATTTATCAAAAGTGTTTTTTATATCTTCTGGTACATCTTCCCATGAACTATTTAATTTTGTTTTTGGACGTACATATGTTGCAATTTCATCCATATTTAATTCTGAAATATCTGGTCCCCATGTTGGAAGTTCTAATTTATTATATGTTTCTAATGCTTTTAATCGTAGCTGTCTCATCCATTCTGGGTCATTTTTTTGTCTTGATATTTCTTCTATAATTTCTGGTGTTAAACCTTTTTTTATTTTAAAGTCATATTCATCTTTATTTTTTATATCATAAATATTTCTATTTATTTCTTCTACTTGAGTCTTTGACATGTTCATTTCCTTTCTATATTATTGACTTTTTTCTGTTTTATGTTAAACTATATATATTAAATTAAAAGGAGGATACTTTTATGAATAAATTTGAAAAAGCTATTTTATTTTTCGCGCTATTTACCATTATTTTAATTATTGGTCGGCAAATTGATTTAAGTGAATCAATTTTAAGTATAGCTGATTTAATACTTTTATTAGTTTGCTATGGTATAGCTTTGTATACCACATTAGGTGTAGCTGTATACAACATTTGTCTCATTATTGATGATAAAATTCATAAAAAATAATCCCTATAGGTTAGTCTAAGTTGACTAACCTTGTTTTTTAGTTGTCTTTTTTTTAATTGCTTTTCATTTTATTCCTTTCTTGGTTTTAAAATTTGATTTTTTATGTCAAGTATGTTATAATATATAAAAACTTTAGGAGGATAATACTATGATAAACAATAGCAAAAATCGCATTATTAAATCAATTGTACGGATAATTTATGTAGCAATTATCTATTTTGCTTCTGAATCATCCTTTACTGTTCCACAACTAATATCTTTATCATCAGCTTGTATATTATTTACACCAATATCTGATTTGATAATTGATGAAATATCTGATGATATTTAAACTAATGCGACACATATCCTTATACCAGCCATTTTATTTGGCTGGTATTTCATTTTTATTTATACTGTGCATATCCATTTTCTTCAATTTGTGCTGCTAACTCTTGTGTTCCAGTTTTAACAATTTTTCCATTTACTAAAACATGTACATAATCCACCTTTAAACTGTGTAATATTTTAGTATTATGAGTAATAATTAAAACTGCATTATTTTCATTTTTAAACATTTCTATTCCTTTTGAAACAATCTTTATTGCATCTACATCAAGCCCTGAATCTGTTTCATCTAAAATTGCAAGTGTTGGATTTAATACAAGCATTTGTAATATTTCGTTTTTCTTTTTTTCTCCACCAGAAAAACCTACATTTAAGCTTCTTTCCATATTCTTTGGATTCATGTTTAGCTCTTCCATGTATTTTGCAAGTTCATCTTTAAATTTAAATATTTTTACAGGCTCACCAGTAATTTTATTTTTAGCATATTTCAAAAAGTTTGTAACAGAAACTCCTGGTATTTCTTCTGGTAATTGGAAAGACATAAAAATACCTTTTCTTGCTATTTCGTCTGTTTTTAAATTTGTTATATCTGTTCCTTCAAAATTAATTGTTCCATTTGTTTTTGTGTATTCCGGATTATTTAATATTGCATTTGCAGTTGTAGTTTTACCAGAACCATTTGGTCCCATTATTACATGGATTTCTCCTTTTTTTATATTTAAATCTATTCCTTTTAAGATTTCTTTTTCTCCCGCATTTACATGTAAATCTTTTATTTCTAATAATTCGTTACTCATTTTCTATTTCCCTTCTTAAATTAATCTATCACATACTTTTATTAAAGAATTGCTATGCAAAATTCAGTAAAAATATCGACGCGTACTTTTTTACATTAGGATTTTTAAACTTTTAACACTACAAAATGTTAATTGCTTATTACACTTGTCCTTCTTGCACAACATCTACATTTTTCCTTATTTATATCATAGTCACAATCTAAATTTGTTAAGCCTAAAACTTTGTGAATATATTTTGCAAGTTTATTTGTTGTATCATCTGATATTACAGATTTGATGTTTTCTGCTTCTTTTTTTGCTTGTTCATTTTCTAAATTCAAAACATCTTTTAAAAATAAATAAACTATGTCATATGCTTCTAATATTTTTTTAGCTAATTCTTCACCTTTTTCGGTAAGTTCTATAGTTCCATATGATTGATAGTTTACCATTTCATTTTCCTTTAAATTTTTTATTGCTTTATTGACACTTGGCTTAGTGCAGTTCATTTTGTTAGCAATATCTGTAACTCGCACATTTTCATTTTGCTTTTTTAATATATATATCGTTTTTAGGTATTCTTCTAAAGACTTTGATATCATAACTTTCTCCTTTTTGTTAACTTTGGTTAACATTATAATATCTTTTGAATTGTTTGTCAAGGCTAACATTACAATTTTGTTAAAATTTGCAAGCTTTTAAGATTTATTTAAACTCTTTGATAATATATTGTCTAGAAATAGAAACAGACACTCTATTGCTAGAGTGCCCTTCGGTTTAATAACCTAAATATTTTAGTATTTTCTTTACAAAGTAAAATACTATTCTCTCTTCATGAGAATAACTCTTATACTCCTCTCCAAGGACTTCTAAGAGCTCCAGCTGGTCTTCTTTATTTCCTTTTGAATCTAAGACCTTGTCTATTACCTCTTTAGAAATACCCAGCTCTTTTAACTGTGTATCTCTACCTCTTTCAAAGGCTGATTCAATAGTTCTGACCATTGCAGGAAATACCTGATTGTCCTTTTTGTCTTCGGTAATGCTTATTCCTATGTATGTATTGTTCTTTGACAACTCGTCTATTATATCTCTTAACTTTACATTAGGATAAGCAGCCGCATATGACATCAGGTCTAAAAGTGGCATATATCCTCGGGTGTTTTTCTTAATATCTAACCCCTCTAAGATTGGAACTATCCGTCCCATTGCCGCCTTTTCTCCATCTGTTCTCTTTCTCATAAGATTGCCTCCTTGTTATAACTCAATGAATTATAATATAAAAACTTTTATTTACATAATGTATTATAACACACATTTTTATAATTTTCAAACTTTTTTGCAATTTTATATTAAAAGTATCTAATAATAAGCAACCTAGAGCTTTATATCGTACCATAAAACTCTAGGTTGCTTATTGTCTTTTACAGTTTTTTCTTTTAATCACACATATTTATTAATTCTTCTTTATCTCTCATTCCTACTGCTGTTTTTTCAACTTTTCCATTCTTAAATACCATAAATGTTGGTATGCTCATTATTCCATATTTTATTGCCAAGTCTTGTTCTTCATCAGTATCTACTTTAAACACTTTTATTTTTCCTTCTAATTCTTTTGCAATTTCTTCTACAATTGGAGACATCATTTTACATGGGCCGCACCATGTAGCATAAAAATCTATTAAAACAGGCTCATTTGATTCTAATACCTCTTTTTCAAAGTTCTCACTTGTAATTTTTAAATTTGACATTTCAATTCATTCCTTTCTTTACATTTTTAATAGCACTCATCCCAGCTATCATGCCTTCATATACAGCTTTCGATATTTGCAAAATTCCTCCCGTGCAATCCCCACAAGCATATAGTTTTGGTATATTAGTTTGCATATTTTCGTCTACTCTTATATTTCCTCTTTCATCTAGCATTGCTCCTATTTTTCTTGCTAAATCACTACTTGTAGCTGTTCCTATTGCAACAAATACTCCATCTATTTTTTTGGTAGTATTATCTTCAAATTCTACTTCTTCTATTCTATTTTGTCCTCTAAATTCTCTTATTTTTTTCTCCTCAACATTTACATCTATGCTTCTGTTTTCTACAGGTTGTTCCCCATTTGTAAGCATGGTTACAGAATTTGCAACTTGCTTTAGGTGTTCTGCTTCATGCAATGCATAATCTTTACTGCCTAAAACAGCTACATCCTTTCCTCTAAAGAAAAATCCATCACACGTAGCACAATAACTTATTCCTTTACCCTCAAATTCCTTTATTCCTTCTATATTTGGTTCCTTTCTTGATATTCCTGTAGCTAATATTACTACTCTTGATTTATATTTACTGTTAACTGTTTCTACTTCAAATATATCGTTGTAATCAATTTGAACAACTTCATCTTTTATAAATTCTACTCCTAACTTTTCTGCTTGATTTATTCCATTTTCTTGTAGTTCTTTCCCTGTTATTGCTTTCTCTAGTCCATAGTAATTTTCTATTTTGCTAACTTTGCCTAATGTTCCTATTCCTTTAGACACAATTAATACTTTTAGATTAGCTCTTGCCATATATAAACTAGCAGATATTCCTGCTGGTCCACTTCCTACTACAATAGCATCATATTCCATAATATAATTCTCCTATATAATATCATATAAATTTTTAAAACTATAACCGTTCTCTCTTAAATATTGTATTAAGTCTGGTAATGTTTCATACGTTAAAATTTTGTCTGCAGCATCATGCATTAATATAACAACACTGTTTTTATTTCCAATAGTTGCTATTGCATTTTCAAGTAATGCCTCTTTTGTATGCGCACCTTCAGCATCTTTTGTTAACGAATTCCAATCTAATGATGCAATATTGTTTTGTCTTAGATATTGTTTTGCTTCTTTCTTTATTGCTTTATAATATCCTCCAACAGAGCCTCCTGGAAATCTAAATACTCTGGAATGGTAATTTGGATTTTCTAAAGCTTCTTGTATACGCTCTTCTGTGTAATTATATTCATCTAATACTGTTTGTGTATTTGTATAAATTGAACTATATTTATGGGTATATCCATGATTTGCTATATAATGCCCTTCTTCAAATTCTCTTTTTATTAAATCTGGATTTGCTTTTGCTCTATTTCCTAACACAAAAAATGTAGCTTTTATATTTTCTTGCTTTAATAAATCCAAAATATATGGAGTTACTGATGTTGTTGGTCCATCATCAAATGTTAAGAAAACCCTTTTTTCTTCAGAAGAATATATATTTTCTATCGCTTGTATTTGCTCTTCTGTCAAATTTTGTGAATTTTTTAATTTTTCTTGTTCTTTTTTCTCTTCTTCTATTCTTTTTTGCTCTTCTAACTGTTCTTGTTCTTTTATTCTAGCTTCTTCTATTTTTTGATTATTAACATATTTGGCAGTCTTTATTCCAGTATATATTGCTCCTGCAAGGGCAACTAAAACCAATAATATTAACACAATATTTCTTCCTTTGTTGCTTTTCTTTTTCACCTCTACAAAATCATATCCGTAATACATTTTTTTCCCCTTTTTGACTTTTTTCGTTATGTTCTTATTATATACATTTTATTTACTTTTAACAATATAAAACGATATAATTTATTAAAATTATATCGTTTTAGTACACTATATTATAGAAGTGTTTTCATCTTCTTGTAGTATATTACTTTTATTTTTATATTTTTTAAAATTAATTTTTGTAGAAATTAATTCATATATAGTTGAACACATTTGTCCTATAATTGTACAAAATGGCGTTGGTGCAAATGATATAATTGTTCTTATAATATAAGCAATTATCATGTTTAATGTCATCTTAAATGCTGAATCTTCTAGCTGTAAAAAACAAATCTTTATTTCTATAAATGGTCCTAACATAAAATCTAATATATGTAATAAAATAAATATACTTGATATCTTTAAATCCGGTTTGTAAAATGGATATGCAATCACAGACATTATTATTACTGATAAAATCAGTAAACCATATAATTTTAATGCATTTTTAAAATGTTCATTATAATTAAATTTTTTCTTTGCAATATCTACTTTTGCTACTGTTTTTACTGCATCTGTAATATCCCATTGCATATCAGTTACTAATGTAGCAAATGTAATTGCTATCATATATTTCTCTCCATATTCAAAAACATTACTAAAACCAAATAAATACATTATAAGAAACATAAGACTTACACTAAATGATACAGAATTATATTTAAAACAATTTTTGATATTGAGTTTAAAATCAATTTTTCCTATATTCTTTATATATACAATAATATCCATAATTAATATTATAGTACCAGTTATTAGTACTGTAATTAATTGATTTCTTGTAATAATTGCTGTAATTATTACAACCATAAAGTTAATACTATTAAATATTACAGAAATTTTATTAGCCTTTTTATTTTCTTCTTTATAATATAGTTTTGTTAATATAAGTTGCAATATAGTCTGACAAAAAATTTGAAAAATTGAATACATACAAAATGTTTTATATATTGTATTGTCCATATTCATAAAAATTATATATCTATTACTATTAAACATTATAACGCCAAATATTAATACACTAAAAAAAGTTCCATAAAAAATTCCGTTGTCAGCAGCATATTTATTTTCATCTTTATAAACACTAATATTAGCTCCTACTCCAAATATTGCTATAATAATTCCCATCAAACATTGCAAAGGATATGTTAGAGAGAATACATTAATTAAATGACTATCTAATATAATACCTAACAAAAACCACGATACTATTGGAACTATTGATGTTATTAATATATCAAAACTTACTCTAAATAATCTTTTCATCTTTATTCCTATTTACTTTTAATTATCTTCTTTTATTTTTTTATAAATTATAATATGCCTAAAATCTTTACCATAAAAATTTTGGTAAATGGCTATTATTTTTCTTTTTATAATCTAAAATGTTTATTTATAACATAAAAAAACATTTTTCTCAATAGAACTTCTGGATTTTTCAAATCTTTATTGACATTAAAATTTCACCCTCGTTCAATTAAACATTATATGCATTATAACATATCTTTTACTAATTTAATAAACTTTTTTATTATTCCGTTATCTTGGCGTATTGCATTATCATAATTTTTTTATTAATTTCATATCACTGGTAATTGCACTAACATATATCACACATTTTATAAATTTCAATAGATCATAATCACTTTATTCTATTGCATAAAATTTGTTATATTCAATTCATCCTTTATTTCATCTAATAATTGATTAAATATTATTTGTCTATTTTCAGATGTATCAATGCATTTTATATTATATTTCTTACTATCGTTTATAATCTTCTTCTCTATATCTTTATAAAATTTAAAATGATTTAATAATTCATCATCTGACCTTCTAGTAGTCCATTCTTCTTTTGAATCAAATTTTCTACAATTTTCTAAAATTTGTTCAGGAGATAACTTTTCAGTTACAAAATAATAAACAATCATATCTTTTAAATCAAAATATTTAGTTAAATCTTCGGGCAAAATAGAATCCCCGTTTATAATAAAACCTAGTTCTTTTCCGTTTTTATTAATATTTTTTTGTATAAGCAAATTCAAAAATTCAGGCAATCTATTTTCTTTTAAATTATCGTGAATAAACCCAATTGGAACATTTGGTACAGTTCTTTGTAACGCAGAAATAATTGTGTCAACTTCTATAATTTGATAATTACTAAATTCTTTTTGTATCATTTTCGAAAAAGTAGTCTTTCCAGTTCTACAAATTCCAAGTATCATTATATTTTTCATAATTGGTCTCCTTTACTCATTTTTACTGCTTGTTTTAATAATTCTTCTAATGAGTTTATTGGCTTTTTATTATATTCTAAATTATATAACCAATCTAAATATTGTGTCCTATAAGCGCCATCTGGCCTACCATATATACATTTTTTACTTTTTAACCAATAACCAAATTCTACATTTGTAGTTAATCCTAGCATTGATGGAAATTTTCTTGGTACCCAAAATAGTATTACATTTGAATTGATATAACAATCTCTTTCCCAAGACATTTGTTCATCTTTTGTTTTAAATACTGGCATTTTATTTTTTAGTTCAGGAACATATACAATCCCATCATAACCAATATTTTTTAATATATTTAAAGCATCTTTTCTCCAACTACTTACTTTATTGTTTCTAGGAGTTGGTCCACATAATGATATTGCTTTTTTACTTTTTTCAATTTTATCTCCATAATATTTTATTTTCATATATACCTCTTTTACCTACGTTCCTTTTCGCGTCCCACCTTTTTAGTTTAAAAAAAAATAGCCTTCGCTATTTTTATGGTGCGAACAGCGTAGATATCTATAACTTTTTTCACGCCTTTAACGATTGATACAAATATCAATCAATTTATTAAAGTATATCATATTTTTGATAGATTACAAGGATATTTAAGAAATTTATAATAAAGCAGACAATAGGTCTGCTCATGTTTTTATCCACTCTGTTCGTCGTATGCACTAATTTTTTCTCCATGCTTAAATACTATTTGCGTTTTAAGGTATTCTTATTTTCTTTTTCTAATTGTTTTAAACTCTTTTTAGGTGTTGGTAAATCTTCTGGCATAGTTCCTCCAAGTTCTTTTATTGTTTTTCTTATTTTAGAACCAACTTCATAATGAGCTTTATTCGCATCTTTTTCAGTTTGTATGTTATCTCTTTTCAATTTTTGTTCTGTTTGGGAAATTCTAAATAAATTCGCAATAAGTTCATCACTTCCCATATTATCTAAAATATCTTCTCTATATCTTAATCCTTTTCTTTTAGCAATATCATCAGCAGTTTTTCCATTGTATAATCCTTTGTATCCAAAATTGTGAAATTTATCAAAATTTTTAACTCCTGCTTTTTTTGCTGTTTGATTAAGCGAATAATTTCCTTTTCTTGTTAAATTTCTTTGATAAAATCTCTTTTCATCTTCTGTTAATGAACTATATTCTTTTTCAGTAATTTCTTGTTTTCTAGTTTGGACTGCAAAATATGTTTGAGCAAGTGCTATTACTTTTTTTCTGCTATCTCCATTTTGAGCTATTAAATAACAGGCATAACGAGTTAATTTGTAGTCATTAATCACAACTTCCGCATTATTAGCACGTTTTGACAACTTATTGACGTCAATAAAATGTTCAACCACACTAATATCACTATTTTGGCATGACATTTTAGCTTTATTAATTATTTTTTCAAAATTTTGCCAGTTTGAGTATTGTAGAATAGGCATAATCTCTCTAGCATACCAAAATTCAACACCATTTTCATCAATATGTTTAATATTCTCAAATGATTTATTAGTCTTATCTATATTATTCAATAATATCATCTCCATTTCGTAATATTTTATTTTTAATTATCCAAGCACTATTATAAAACAACTGTTTGCAAAAGTCAATTACTTTTTATAGAATTTTTATATTATTAAATAAATATAATACTACTTTATTTCTATCAATTTGTTCCATTTCCATAAGTTTTGCCCTAGTAAAATTTATATTAAAATATTTTTTACTTTAGGCCATTATGGTTTTTAGGCAAACAAAAAAATTTTGTAATTGGTCAAATACTTGATCAAACTTTTTATCTTCTTCAGATAATTCAAATTTCTTATCTTGTATATATTTAGGCATAAGTAAGAATATAATTTCATCATTCATTAGTGAATGGAAATCATAAAATAATCCTCTTATTGTAGCTTTTAATCCTAAAGTTGGTGGATCAGAAGCATAAAGAATAGTTTTAGGGTTACATTTATTCTTTCTTACACTTAAATAAGCATTCGCACCAAATAAAAATTTATCATAAGGAATATCATTCAAATCAAATCCCATTTCATGGTCTGGACAATGCTCATCTGCATCTACTGTTCAATATCATCTAGTAAGTTTTTTGCAAAATCCTTATAATATCCTAAATCTGTAAACGAACTTGTTTTTTTATAAAATTCTAATATTTCCTTTTTCATATTAATACCACTCCAATACTTCACTTAATTTTTTTCTAGGTCTTTGTTTAGGATTTTCGTTTGGATAACCTATAGAAATTGCTGAAATAAGTTCCATATCTTCATAGCCTACCAATTTAGCAATTTCTTTTTGGGTATATACAATATCTGCAATTTGATTTTTTATAGTATCAGTTACTATTATAAATTTCCAAGGTTGTCTATTTTTGGCAGATGGTGCTAATCTTGCACAATCAATTAGGGTCTTCAATTATTTCTTTAGATATTTCAGTATTTTTAAATTTGCGAATACTTCTTCTATTTTTTATTGTTTCTTTTAATTCCATTTTGACCTCCTAATTTTTACAAACATTTATAAATTCTTTAAAAATCCTGTTCATTTTTTCATCTTTTTTATATAAACTTTCTGGATGAAATCTAACTCCTATATAAAATTTTTTGTTTTTAGCTTCAATAACATCTGGATAACCATCTTCACAAAACGCAACTTTGTCAAGCATTGGACAATCTTTTATTGTTCTTTTATGTCTAGAATTTACCATCATTTCAGTTGTGTTCACTATATTATAAAATTTTGAATTCTTATCTATTTTAATGTTATGTACATATTCATCAAATGATTTATTATGCTTATCTGGATTTGAGATTTTATAAGTAGTACCTCCTAAAGCTCTCGCGATACTATTTTGTCCAGCACAGATACCAAGTATTGGAATATTATTTTCATAACAGTATTTAGCAATTATGCTTTCATAATTATCTGTTTCTGCACCACCTTGTAAAATAATACCATCACATAATTTTAATTGAGTAATTAAATTTTCTTTTTCTTCTATAGATAAATTATCTTTCCAGTTATCTCCACAGTAATTTACATCAGCTTCTACAGGTAATATTCCAATAGCTACTCCTCCATTATCAAATATAGCTTGTTTTACTTCATCCCTCGTAAAAGTATCTATTTTATTTAATTTGTAAGTAGCATAATGCTTTGATACAATTCCAATAATTGGTTTATTCATAAGTTTCCTCCTTGTTATTACCATCTTTTAATTCCTTTTTAGATTTATCATCTAATTTTTTCTCTTTGTCTAATTTATTATCATCTATATACTTATAATTTAGTGCATTTTGTTTTGTAATTACTGTTCTTCCTAACTCTTTTTCCAAATCATCACGCGTATTTTTTGCAATTCTTCCACCACGTTTTGCCATTTCTCTATTTTCTTTTAATCCATAAGGTTTATGTTCTTTCACAAGTTCTCTTGTTGCAATTTCTCCTAAATCTGTTAATGCTACTTCTATATCTGTCATATTATCTCTTAAAGATTCTTTTCTAAGACCTTTATATTCTTTATATTGAGAAGCTTTCATTCCAGACCATTCTTGGTATATTTCATTTGTGAGTATTCCATATTCATAATCTTTTGTTATTCCATTTTCTTTCCATACATCTGTTAATTTTCGTCTATCTACAACTCCTGTTAATCTTGCTTTAATCCATTTGTCATCATATCCTTTAGCTCTATAATAATCAACAGCACGATTAACAGCAAGTTCTGGGTCAAAAACTTCATCAATTCTTTCTTTTCCCATCTGAGCTAGCCAAAGTTTAAATGGCTCTGCTTTTGGACTTGGTATTGACTCAATTAATCTTAATATTCCATGTGTATCTAATGTATCTGTTAAATACCTTTTTCCATCTTTTTGCGACTTCATTTTCAGTTGCACGATATTTTCGTGCAACTGACTTCCTTCTTGTTTTAACTTTCTTTTTAGGTCACTCCAATAGTTTCTTGGAATATTACTATCAGTTAATGCTCCAATAATATCAACAAATAGATATTTACTATGCAGGAGTTGGAATAATAGGTACTCCACTAAATGAATATGAATTAGAAAATGCCTTTCAGCAAAGTATAAAAAATATAAAAACAGCATAGCCTTTAAACTATACTGATATAACCTAAAGGAGTACTTAATCAATAAATGTCCTTATTGAAAGTACTCCTTCTGAATGATATTTGTATCAATCTGTTCTATTAGTTCGAGCAGATTCGTTATTGGTGCCAGTGAGGAGCAGGTCTAACAACTCCTAGGCAAAAAGATGATAGTAAGTAATAAACTTACTAACTAAAATTAGTATATATTATTTTTTTATTAAAATAAAGAGTTTTATAATAGTATTTTTTGTATATACTATTTCAATTATATTTGTTTTTAATTTATTCCATTATTATATTTTATACTTAAACTATATCTAATTTATCATTACAAAAATTTAATTTATTTATTATATCTTTGCCAATATGTTTATATCCGGTATTTTCTTTTCTATTGCTGTTTTTATATATTCTGCATATTTAAGTATCTTCTCATCATCCGCATGCCCACATCTTTTAGTATGCGTATGTTAATTAAATTTTTGAATATAGTTTATGTTATTCTTTAATTCTTTTTCTTCCATAATAAACTCCTAATATTAAATATGCTATTGTTGCTATTCCAAATGTAATTTTTATTATATTATCACTCTCTGCTAAAATTGTATATGACAATATAGGTAATAATGATATTACTATTCCTTCTATAAATCTTTCAAAAGTAACATATGATGTTTGTAATTTTTCTTTTGAAGCTTCATATATTGCAACATTATCAAATATTTCATATGCTCCATTCCCAACTCCAATTAATATATAAATTAGCGGTAATACATAATTTAAAATTTCATTTTTGATAATAAATAAACCAGAAAAAGCAAATATAAATACTAAACACATGGGTATAATAACTTTTTCCCAGTTTCTATTTTTTGCTTGTTTAGCCCAAAATTTACAAGACATTGCTTCAGCTAAATTTATTATAATATTTAATATACTATAATAAATATAACTTATTTTTAAATATCTAAGTAAAAATACATTTAAATACATTATTCCAATACCATTTGCGAATCTATTTAATCCACATATTATGAGTATTTTCCTGAAACTTTTATCTGTTGCTGGAATTTTTATAGTATCTTTTATAGTTATTTTTTCTTCTTTTAATTTTGGTTTATATGTATTTATTCTTATTGCTATGTCAAAAATTGCAATTATTGATATTATAACAAATAAAATTATAAAACCATACAATTCAGCACCAAATTGCGTAAATTTATCTAGTATTACTCCCATAATTAAACTAAATGCTAAAACTACTGTATTTTTATACATATTTTTAGTTGCAGCAAATTTAGTTCTATCTTCTTTTTTTAATAGACTCATTCTCCAATTAACAAAAGTTATATATCCCAATTCACCAGTAATTGCATAGATTATTGCTAATATAAAAAACAATATAGTTCTTACTCCTATGTCATTTGATAAAAAAGGGATAAATGCCATAGAAATTGAAGAAATTCTATAAATTGAGTAATTAATTAATACAATTTTTTTTGATTGACCAATTTTAGAAAATAATGGTGCCGCAAAAACTTGAACCACATTAGTCATTGTATCTAAAACGGCATAAATTCCAATTGCTAAATCTGATAATCCTAAATATACTGCAAATGCTGATATAAATGATGTACTTGCAATTTTATTGTTTGCATTATCTAATACAGAAGCTGTTAAATATTTTTTATATTCTTTTTTATAGTTCATATTTTCTACCTACATTCATATTTATTTTAATACTTTTATTATCTTAATTTTTTTAATATATGTATATATAATTTATTAACACCAAAATTTATTATAATTATTATTATTTTCTACAAACATTTTATCACAAAAGAAGAAGTATTTCCACTTCCTAGTTATTTTTTTATGTTGCTTGTTATAAGAATCTTTTAGTTTTATTTTCTCATTATAGCCATTTATAAAGACTTCTTCACTTTCTTCTAGTATTAAGTAATCATTTCCTTTAACTTTTAAAATGTGAGGTTTTGCATAGGCACTATTAGTGTTTTTAATTGATTTAATATTACCTGGTATAAATTCATATTTAACACAAGCAAACCGACATATCATATCTATCTTTCTATTAAGTTCATCACTTATTTTCAAATCTTTAGTTTCTATCTCAAACATAATTATCACTCATCATTTCGTTTTAAACAGAAGAAAACTAACTATTTCTAGTTAGTAATCTATTACTTAAACTCATGGATTGTCCGAGTTTTCTATCAATTTTGTGCCCAAAAGGAAGAAGTAAAACAACTCTTTAAGAAAAAACAGTTAGTAATAACTAGTTCCATCTAATATTTCTAGCAAAGTCTAAATCCCATTGCAAATAATTTAACGGCTTGTCTCATCTCATTTTATCTCGTATTTTCAACATCAAATTATTTATAATTGAATTTTATAAGAAAATAAATTTAATGCAAATTCTATTATAAATCTAATTTATATAATCTTTCCATTCTCGATTCATCTTTATAAGTATTTATTTGAGAAATATATTTCCACCCAAATTTTTCATATAACCCTACATGCTTAGTGTATAAAAATAGTTCATTAAATTCAAGAGAGCTTTGTGCTATATTTTTAACACCTTCTAATAGATTTTTACTATATCCCATTTTTCTATATTTTTCATCTATATAAACATTTGCCAACCAAGGATATATATCTGGTCTTACAGCTAAATCCTCATATGTCAGTTGAAACATTCCAATGATAGTATCATTTAAAAATAATCCATAAGTTTTAGGTAATCTATCTTTTTGTAAACTATGTTGCATAAAACATTTTACTGCTTCAAAGCTATAACCATCTTTAATCCCCCACCAATTATACATCCAAGTTGTAATTGTGTTTAATATATCATTATCAATATTAATAAGTTGTTTTAGTTCTAAATCCACAACTTTTCCTCCATTTCCATTTTATATACTATATTTTAGATATTGTTTGAATATATGTAAATAAATATTTACTTACCATACGCCAATTGATTATGTCAATTAGCAAGTGTGTTTCTAAATTGGAAAAAATCAATTTAATCTACATAAATATCTTAGCATAAAATTAAGTATTTTAAAACTCGAACTATAAAAGGTCCGAGTTTTCTATCAATCTGGTGCCGCTGGTGGGACTCGAACCCACATGGTTTCCCGCACGATTTTGAGTCGTGTGCGTCTGCCAGTTCCGCCACAGCGGCATAATTTATTTAATACTTAATTATAATAACAAAAATAATAAAAAATATCAATACCAATAGCCAAAAAAATAAAATTTTAGAATATATGTTTACATAAATGATATTTTATGTTATACTATATACGTAAGCGAAATGAGAAAATTTAACAAAACTGGAAAATATTACATTATAATTTATAATAATTTTATAAAAGTGAGGTATTTATTTTATGAAAAATTTAAAAATTTTAAGTATTGTTTCTGTTTTATTTTTAGCTATGGTTATAAGTTTTAGTTCAGTTGAAGCTGCAACAGAGAGTTGCAGTTTAAAAATTGGTTTATCAGCTTCTGCTACTTCTATAAATGTTGGTGATGAAATTTCTATTTCTGTTAAAATTAAGTCTGTAACAGGTTTTGATGGTATACATTTAATAGTTGCAAAAAAAGTATATGATCCAAGTATCTTTGAATATATTGGATGTAACCCACAAAATGGTTGGGATTTAAGAGGAGATGCAAGTAATATAGTTTTATATAGAAAATCTGGAAATATTAGTACTGGTACTATCTGTACTTTAAAATTTAAAGTATTAAAAGCTTCAACTGGTATTATCTCTTTAACTAATATTGATGCTACTGGTGACAATGGTGATGTTTATTATGAAGATGGTAATGTTAACTTTCCATCTATAAGTTTTAAAATTTCTGAAAAAGTACAAGCTGAAAGCAAAATAGAAACTCCAGTTCCTTCTACTAGAGATAACGTTACTACTACAACTAGAGGTGACAAAGTAGAAGCAAAAACTGATACTAAAGTAGACTCAGAAGTTAACACTAAAATAGACACTAAAACTGAATCAACATCAACTACTACACAAGTATCTAACACTACTATAGAAAATACAAATACTACAAATTCATCTAACATCTCTACATCTATAAATACTAATGATTCTCAACATGAAGTTTCTACTACAGAAAATAGTGTTATTGCTGAGAATGTAGAAAATGCAAGTTTAAATGATTCTATTATAGAAAACTTTGATATATCTGATAATGCTAAAACAGCACAGACTTTAGAAACTTCAAATTCAGATCTTTCTATAAAAGTTGATAACACTCAAAAAACTGTTACTGTTATTGTTATTTCAACAGTCTTAGGTGCTAGTGTACTTGGTGTTACAGTATACTACATTATAAGTATAAAAAAACATTAATTTAAAATAGATTATAAAAAAGGTATCTTAGATTTTTCTAAAATACCTTTTTTATATAGTAACAAAAAATTAAATAGTATGATAACGTGCTTTCATAATATTGTTTATTCTATTTTTTATCTTTCCCTAATAGTCTAAACATTTCACTTTTATATTTTTCAACTCCTGGTTGATTAAATGGATTTACTCCTAATAATTTCCCTGACATTGCACATGCTAATTCAAAAAAGTATAGCAAGTGTCCTATTGTTTCTTCGTCTAATTTATCCATGTTTATTTTTATATTTGGTACTCCACCATTTACATGTGCTAATATTGTACCTTCCATTGCTTTTTTGTTTACAAAGTCTAATGTTTTTCCAGAAATATAATTTAGTCCGTCAAGGTTGTCATCATCTGGATTTATTGTAAGTGTTGAGTTTGTTTTTTCTATATTTATTACTGTTTCGAATAAACATCTTCTTCCTTCTTGAATATATTGTCCCATAGAGTGTAAGTCTGTAGTAAATTCAGCTCCTGATGGATATATTCCCTTTTGATCTTTACCTTCACTCTCCCCAAAAAGTTGCTTCCACCATTCTATTATATAGTGCATTTTTGGTTCATATGTTTCTAGAATTTCTATGTTTTTCTCTTGTTTATATAAAATATTTCTTATTACTGCATACTTATAGCAATCATTATATTTTATATCTATATCACTGTATTTTTCTTCTGCAATTTTTGCTCCTTCCATTAATTTGTTTATGTTTATTCCTGCTGCTTGTATTGGTAGTAGACCTACTGGTGTTAGTACAGAATATCTTCCTCCTACGTTATCCGGTATTACAAAAGTCTCGTATCCTTCTTGTTTTGCAAGTTTTCTTAAAGCCCCTTTTTCTTTATCTGTTGTTACATATATTCTTTTTCGTGCTTCTTTTACACCATATTTGTTTTCTAAAAACTCTCTAAAAACTCTAAATGCTATAGCAGGCTCTGTTGTTGTTCCAGATTTTGAAATTACATTAACAGATAAATCTCTATCTCCTATTAAATCTATTAAGTCCTCTAAATATGTTCCACTTATGTTATTTCCAACATACAATATTTGAGGAAATTTTCTTTGCTCTTTATTTAACATATTATAAAATGTATGTGTTAGACTTTCTATTACTGCCCTTGCTCCTAAATATGATCCACCTATGCCTATTACAACTAATATGTCTGAATCTTTTTTTATTTTATTTGCACATTTTTGAATTTTTTCAAATTCCTTTTTATCATAGCCAGAAGGTAAATTAAGCCATCCCAAAAATTCATTTTCATCATTTGCTTTGCTATGTAGCTCCTCATGTATTTTTTCTACTTCTTCTTTGTATTTCATAATTTCTTTTAAATTTATACCTGAATTTTCTATTTCTAATTTTATGTTTGACATCCTCTATTTCCTCCTTTGTATTTTATATTAACAATTTTATATCAATTAAATTTTTTATGCAATATATTTCTTGCTTTTTGATGTTATTTGTGATAATTTTTAGTTAGATATTTCTAACTTATATTAGTATATCATTTGTAATATATTTTACAGCCTACGCCTTGAAAGTAAATTATTGTAGCAATTCTAATATAAATTTTACAGGGAATGTTCATTTTTTGACTAAAAAAATGAAAAAGTCCCGTAAAATTTATATTAGAATTTCTAGATAATTTAGCTTGAACAAGTAGGCGAAAAAATATATTACAAATGATATACTAATGTAACAAAAACATATTATAAGGAGAATTTATGACAAGTTTTATTTTAAAATTAATAGGAATTACATGCATGCTTTGCGACCACATAGGAGATGCATTTATTGGGCATTTCTCATTTTTAAATCTTATTGGTAGAATTGCATTCCCTATATTTGCATTTCAACTAGTGCAAGGGTATATTCATACCCACGATACCAAAAAATACATACTCAGATTATTCATCTTTGCATGTATTTCTCAAATACCTTTTATGCTGTTCTTATCGACATTTAGAAACAACTATTACTTAAATATATTTTTCACTTTAACACTAGGCATTATCTCATTATATTTATTTGATAAAGTAAAAAATCATTATATAGGAACACTATTAGTTTCACTTATTTGTGTGATGGCATACTTAATACACGTTGATTACGGATATTTTGGTGTTTTAGTAATTTTCATGTTTTACATATTAAAAGATAAGAAAATCTTTATGCTTCCTTGTTTGGCTTTACTTACAACATTATTTTATTTGCCAAATATAGTTGCATACTCTTCTATATGGTTTATTTACTTTGAGTGCATTGTTTTTACTTGTTTTTCATTAGTTCCAATATATTTGTATAATAGCAACCTAGGACCAAAAGTAAAATATCTTTTTTATATTTTCTATCCTTTGCACCTTGTTATTCTTTGGTTTGTAAAAATATATTTTTAATAATAAAATAAGCATAATTAAGTTACAATTAACAGCTATCTATTTTGTTCAAAAGTTTGATAATATATATTGTCAAAACATTTTGCAAACTGTTAATTGTAACTATTTTATAAACTTAAATTTATCCCACTTGCTACTATTTCAGACATATTTAAAATTAAATTGTCTATCTCTTTTGGTGTTACTATAAAGTTAAAATCTTTTGGCAATAATGCTTCTTTTATTTCTTCGTAATTATCTTCTTCTTTTAGTTTATTTAAATATTCATTAGATTTTGCTTCTTGTTGTAATTTTTCTATAAATAGGTCTAAAGCATCATTTACCACTACTGCAGTTTATACAACTGTTGGAATTCCTATTGCAATTACTGGTATTCCTAATGTTTCTTCAGTTAATTCTTTTCTAGCATTTCCTACTCCTCCTCCGGGTACTATTCCTGTATCTGATAATTGTATTGTACTGCTTATCCTTTCTATACTCCTTGATGCCAACGCATCTATTACTATTAACAATTTAGGTTTTATATTGTCTACTACTCCTTTTATAATTTCTAACGTTTCTATTCCTGTTGTTCCTAATACACCTGGTGCTATTGCGCTTACAGGTCTTGCATTTTCGTCTATATATTGTGGTAAATAATTTATGATATGTCTTGTTACCTCCACATTTTTTACTACATTTGGTCCTAAAGCATCTGGCGTTACCTCTTCATTTCCCAATCCTACTATTAATATATCTTCTTTGTTTTGAACTTTATTTTGAACTAATTGTTTAATTTCATTTGCCAAAACTTCTGCTGCCTTTTCTTTTTCCTCTTCAGTTATTATATTCATTTTTTGTATATCAATTGTTATATAATTTCCTTTTTTCTTTCCTATTGCTTGCTCACCTTGTTCATTTGTGATTTTCACTCTAGTTACTCTTATCTTTTCACTTATATTCTCTTCTTCTGATTCTACTCCGGCTACCTCATCTTCTATTTTATTTGCCTTTTTATACAAATCTCTTCTTTCTACTGCTAAATCTGTTCTGAAATTATACATATACATCTCCTACCTTTTTATAGATTGTTATAAATTACTTTATAATAAGCCTGCTCGTTCAAGCTAATTTTTTAATATATTGTTTTGAAATGCTTCGTAAAAGCAATTTTTAATTATATACTATAATATATTATAAAGTTATTTACACTTATTTCTATTATTTCAAACGAATAGGTTTTTATGCACTAAAAAATAGCAGTAAACCAATTTTTACTGCTATTTTTTAGTTACACAACTATACAATTTTAACAATATCTACATAGTATTGCTTCTAAGCCTACGTTTAAGTCAATAAGTCCACTCTTATAATTTGAATCTAAATTAATAAGCTCTTCTAATATTTTTCTCAACTCTTCTTCTTTAAAATAATTTGCTTGTGTTCTATATTTTGAGATTAAAAATGTTTGATTTGCTTTTAAATTTAAGCCTTCTGATACATTTTTATTAAATTTCTCGCATAATTTTATTATATATAATTTTTTAAAATGATTATATAATGTAATCAATATTTTTTGAACTGGCTCTTTTTGATAAATTAAATTTCTTAATACTTCTAATGCTTTTGCAGTGTTCTTTTTACCTAAATTATCTGTCAAATCAAATATTATACTATCTAGCTTTTTAGTACATAGTAAATCTATGTTTTCTTTTGTTATTACTCCGTTTTCTCCTACATACTCAATTAATTTTCTTTCTTCGTTAATCAAATCTTGCATATTAGAACCGGCACATTCTAGTAAATATTTTATTGTGTAATCGTCTATTTGTACCTTATAAGCTCTAGCTATCGCTTTTAATCTATTAGCTATTTGAGCTGGCTTTAATTCTTCGAAATTACATACAGTTCCATATTTTTCTATTACTTTATATAATTCATTTTTATCTGCTTCTTGTTCTACAAAAACAAGTGTAACAGTTGCATTTATTACATCTATATTTTCTTCTATATAACTTACTATTTTATTTACAATTTCAGCATTTGCTTGTACTTTTTTTCTTCCATCTTTTTTGAATAGTCCTGTATCTCTTGCTACTATCAGCTTTTTATCATAACCAAATGCAGGTGTTTGTATATCTGATATTAATGCGTTTACATTGTTCATATCAATTTTTATATAATTTATACCAGGAATTAATTGTTCATAACTATTTCTTATTTTTTTTAGGCATGATTCTAAAAGAAATATTTCTTCTCCATATAGAAGATATATACTATCTATTTTTTTTTGACTTAATTCCTTTTCTAAATTTTCTATAGTAGTTATCATTTTTTACCTCGTTTCTCCTTTTATAATTTAATACTATCTAGAATATAAGTTTATAATATATTTTGCAGTCGACGTATTGAGAGGAAATTATTGTGGTAATTCTTATATAAATTTTACGGGGAATGTTCATTTTTTGACTAAAAAATGAAAGGGTCCCGTCAAATTTATATTAGAATTTCTAGATAATTTAGCTCGAACGAGGAGACAAAAAATATTTTATAAACTTATATTCTAGATAAACGTTAAAGAAAACATATATTATAAAATAATATTCCATACAGCATTTCATATAAAAAAGTTAATCCAATATAATTCTAAAAATTTCCGCAATGCTCCAAGCCTGATTAATAGCACCTTTAGCCTCATATGGTTTTACAGAATCATATATTTCATGTATTCCACCTATTGTCTTTCCATTTTCTAATTCCTGTATAAAGGTTTGTTTTACACTCTTTTTAAAATTATTTAGCTCTAATTCTAGTTGTTCTCTTTTAGTTTTTGACTTTTCCGCTTCTACTATTTTCTTAAAACTATCATAATATATTCCAAGTAACCATGGCCATGTAATACCCTGATGATAACTCATATCCCTTCTAAAACTATCTCCTTCATAGACTTCTACATAGTTTTCTTCGCCTTTAGCTAAAGTCTTTAGTCCATATGGATTTAATAGTTTTTTAGTTACCGTCTCGAATATTTGATTTGCAATTTCATCCTTTGGAGAAATCACTGGATATGTTAAGCCTAATGCAAATAGTTGGTTAGGTCTTATTTTGCTATCTCCTAACACATCATATAAGCATTTTCTTCGCTTATTATAAAACTTTTCTACAAATGATTTTTTGCATTTATCTGCTAATTTTTTATATTTATTAGCCTTTGTTCTTGCTCCATATTTATTTGTAAGTTCTTCCATAATTTTTAGAGCATTGTACCACATGCTATTTATTTCTACAGCTTTTCCATTACGTGGTGTAACAGCATAATTACCTATTTTAGCATCCATCCATGTGTTTTGTGTAAATTCTGTTCCAGCTACAATAAGTCCATCGTCATCTAAATATATATTGTTATTATCTACATCGATTCCTTTGCAATATGCTTCTATTATCTTTTCCATAATTTCATATAAATTTTCTTTTACAAAGTTATCATCTTTTGTATATCTTATATACTTATGTACTTGTTCAAATAATAGTAAAGAAGCATCAGCACTATTATATAAAGGTCTATTGTCATATCCAGAATAGCCATTTGGTATTAATCCATATTTTACATCTCTAACCATTGTTAATAGCACTTCTCTTGCGATACCATATCTTTTAGATATCAATAATAGTCCCTCAAAAGATATAAGAGTATCTCTGCCCCAATCTAAAAACCATGGGTACCCTGCAATAATTGTATGTAATCCAAATGATTGTCTATTTACTATAAAATTATCTGTTGCGACGGTGTACTGTTTTACTAGTTTTTCATCATTATTTTTTGTTAGTTCAGAATCATATACCAAACTACCAATTCTAACAATTTCTTTGCTAATAACTTTTCTTGCATCTATTTCTTCTATATTTTCTTCTAACGATGCTACAAAAGTTATATCTTTTGCAGTATTCGGTTCTAATGTTACCTCATATCTTCCTGCAATAGCATGATTTTCCTCTGCATTAAATCCTCTTTTTTCTTCTTCTATATAAAACATATTTTTAAAACTATCATTTTCATGTTTAATATATTGTCCCTCTGACAAATTTATATAAATTGGATGTTGAGCTTGTCCGTCTATTACTAATTTTACTTTTCTTTCCTTTATATCTTGAGTAATAGTATAATCGTGGGCATAATTTTCCTTATGAAAATCTCTAAAGTTTATAATTGGTGTCAATATAAGTTTTGTTTTATGATTTGTGTTAAATACTCTATATAATACTGTAACTGTATTTTTTCCATATTCCATACAAACATATTTCTTTATAAGCACGTCTTTTATTTTATATGTAAAAATTGGTACATATTCTTTTTCAAAACTTTCCAAAAATTCATATCCTTTAGAAATATATGTTTTTCCTATATTTGTATATAAATCATATTTTTCTTCATCTATTTGTATGCTTTCATCTATTTTTGAAAGTATTAAAAATCTTCTAGCTGGCGGTGTAAGTGGTGCTACTAATAGTCCATGATACCTTCTTGTATTTGCCCCTATTATAGTTGAGGATGCATATCCACCTATTCCATTAGTTATAATCCATTCCTTTTTTATTCCTTCTTCAAAGCTTATGTTTTCTTGTTTCATTTGTTCCTCCACCATATTTTCATTTGATTAAAAATGTTTTGATTGCTTTTTGACATTTTCTGTGTTTCTATTTGCTTTTGGCAATCTACTACTATTTTTCTTAGCTTGTTCTAATTTATTTCTTGTTTCAGTTCTTGTTCTTCTTGGTATTTCAGAATTAGCTGTTTGTTTCATTTTTTCTTCTTTTCTCTTTTTTGTCTTTTCATCACTATACTTTATAGAATCTATTCTGTCTTTATATTTTTCTGCAAATTTACTTGTTTTAGTATCTCTTACATGTCTAGATTTACTTGTTTTTTGTTTTGTTGTAGTTTTCTTTAATTTTTTCTTTGTGTCTTTAAGTTTTGTATTTAACATTATATATCTTGAATCATTTTGCATATCTCTAAATTTCATATCTTCACAAACTAGTTCTATTATAGAAGAAGCTATTGCATCTGGATTATGACGTATAAATTCGCCATCTATATATGATAAATTTCTTTGTATTAGTTTTATTCCTTCTTCTTTTGCTTTTTGTACATCTTGTTCTACTAAATCTGAACCTTCTCTATTATATTTTCTAACAAACTCTGGTACAATTTCTCCTGTATCATATATACAATAATCAACAATTCCTTTTCCAGCATGTTCTTGAATAGCTCTAATATGGTCTGATAAAGAATAATTGTCTGTTTGACCTGGTTCTGTCATTATATTGCTTATATATATTTTAAATCCTTTATTTTCTTTTATTGCCTTTGCAACACCCTTTACCAATAAATTTGGTATTACATTTGTGTATAAGCTTCCTGGTCCGATAATAATTGCATCTGCCTTTTGTATTGCATCTATTACTCCAGGTGCTGGCATACAATTAGATGGATTTATAAAAATTCTATTTATTTTGCTTATTTTATCTTGAACAATTTGAGGGATTTTATCTTTATTTTCTACAACTGTTCCATCTTCTAATTCTGCACATATACTTATTTCTTCGTATGTAACTGGTAAAACTTTTCCTGTTATGTTTAAAACATTTTTAGTTTGCTCTATGGATGCAGTAAAATCTCCATACAATTCTTTCATTGCTAATAAATATATGTCTCCAAAAGATAATTCTTTTAATCTTCCTGTATTAAATTTGTAATTTAAAATTCCTTGCATTGCAGCTTCATTGTTAGATAATGCAATTAAGCTGTTTTTTACGTCATCTAGTGGTAAAGTTTCTAGTATTTTTCTAGAATCTGTTCTAGTCCTTCCATAATCTGATACTGTAACTATTGCAGTAATATTATTAGTATAATTTTTTAGTCCTTTTAGTACAGAGTCAAGTCCTGCTCCACCACCTATTACTACAATATTTGGTCCTTCATCATAAACTTTTTTATTAAATATTAATGATTTTACATTTCCTTCTCTTGCTTCATCTCTAGTATCTGTTTCTTGTACAAATAACTCTAAAGTTCTTTTTTGAATATATACAATTCCAATTATTATTAGTGTAAAACCTGCCACAAATGTTAATATTATTTTTAATATTTCTCCAAAATTAAGTACTTTTCCTATTAATAAATTTAACATTCCATAAGAAGAAAGTAGTACACCTATTAATACTAACAATATCCATCTTTTCATTTTTGATTCTCTTTTAAACCATTGTAAAAAACCTTTCATTTTTATCTCATTCCTTCCTAAATTTATAAGTTTAGTCTATTATTCTCCTATTACTTCTATTTCTAGTTCTATTTTTTTACCAAACTTATCATATATTTGTTTTTTTACATTTTTCACTAGTTCTAAAACATCATTTGCAGTAGCATTTCCTGTGTTCACAATAAATCCGGCATGTTTAGTCGAAACTTGCGCTCCACCTACTGTATATCCTTTAAGATTTGCCTCATCTATTAATGCTGCTGTAAAAAAATCTGCTCCTCTTTTAAATGTACTTCCCGCACTTGGCATATCTAAAGGTTGCTTTTCTTTTCTTTTTTGTGCAAGCTCATTCATATATTGCTTTATTTCTTCTACATTTCCTTTTTTTAGTTTTAACCTTGCACCTAGTACTATCTTTTTAGAATTTACAAAAATGCTATGTCTATAACTAAATTCTACTTTTTCTTTTGGAACAGTTACTATATTATTTTCTTCATCTAAATACGTAACTTCTTCTACAATATTTGAGAATTCACCGCCATACGCTCCTGCATTCATTCTTACTGCCCCACCTATTGTTCCAGGTATACCTCCTGCAAATTCAAATCCAGTTATACCTTCTTTTTGTAAAGTTATTGCTAATGCTGCAAGTTTAACTCCACTTGCCGCATAAACAAAAACATCATTTTCAACATTTTCTATTTTTATGTCTTGCATATTCATTTGAATAGTAATTCCTCTTATTCCACTATCTCTAACAAGAATATTACTTCCATTTCCTATAACAGTTACAGGTATTCCATTTTTTTTGGCATATTCTTTTATTTTTACAATTTCTTCAACACTTTTTACTTTTATGTATATATCTGCATTTCCACCTATTTTGAATGATGTATGCTTACTCATTGGTTCATTTTTGTATATAGTTGTTTGTGGTAATTCTTCTAGTAGCTCTTCGTAAACCTTATCTATATTCATTTTTTATAGCATGCCTCCTTAAAACTTTTAGATTTTCTAAAAATTATTATTCTATCGTCATTCCAGCTGTTTTAAAATTTTCTATTAAAATATATTGTCGTTTATATTTTTTAATTCCTATTCACGTTTCCTATTCTATCATTTTTTATGTGTTTTTACAAGAATTTGATGGAATTATTTAAGGACATTTGGGGACGGGGCATTTTTGTCCTTTAGAACATTGGTGGCTATAGTTTTGACAATATGTATTGAATATTAAAAAGAGCAGAGATTTTGACATTTTTTGTTGTCAAAAATCTCCACTTTTTTGATTGTTAATATAAATATAATTAAAAGATTCTATTTGATATAAAGTACCACACGGAAACCAACATTGAAACTGGTTTTGTTAACAGTGTTCTTACCATGACGATAGCATACAGGCCAAGAACTATCGCAACTACCTCCACGTAGTACTCGGTATTGTTCACTAGTTGCATAAATTGATGTTTCTTCTGTCCACTCCCATACATTTCCTGCCAAATCAAATATGTGATATTTTTCAGCTATACTACTTGCTCCTGTTGTTAATAAATCTCCCTTACCACTACTGTTTGTTTTTCCCTCTCCTTTAGTTCCAAATGGTTTTAATGTTGCAACTGAATTATAATCTATTTTTGCTAATCTACCATTATATGATATGCTATTATCAAGATAATTTCCCCAAGAGTTTGAATTTACTAAATCGCTTGCGCTTACTTCACTTTTTTTAAGCATTATATTTAATATTACATCCCATTGCGTTCCAACAATCAGCCCACTACTTACATAGTTATTATTATACATGCTTTCTGCATTTGCTTTTGAATGTGTCCAATCTATAAAGATCCAAGGCACCATGCCTGCTTTACTTTGTGGTGTTCCATCTAGATTATACACTTGATTTGCCCCTGTATGTATTTGATCTGTTGTAAATTCTGTGATTGTCTCTGCTAGTCCTGCTTCGTACCTTGCTACGTAAAACCCACCATATTTTTCTATTTGCATTAATCCTGATTTTGTTGTTGTATCCCATTCTGCATTTGCTAGTGTTCCATTTTTTTGTTTTGTTCCGTTCCATGTATCGCATTTTTTATATTCGCTTGTTGTACATGGTATCCATACAAATTGATTTCCTACTAAATTTACTGTATCTTCATAAGAAGACATATCTCTTTTATTTTTTTCATAGGAATCCTCTTCGTTATCCGATATTACTACACCTGTCTGTAAGTTTCCTCCCACATAGTAAAATCCTTTTGGAATTGGTACTACATCTTTTCCACCTACTGATACAGCATATACGCTTGCAACTTCACTTGATTTTGTTATTATTTTTCCACTTTCTACTTCTACATAGTCTGGTGTTTCTGTTTTCCAATTGCTTGGTGTTTCTACCTTTGTTCCTACTTTAGTATCTTCTGTTGCTGGTGGCACTACTTCTCCTATTTTTTCTACGTCTACTATAGATATAAATTTAGTGTTTAAATTTTCTTCTACTTTAAATTGGTATTTGTCATTGCATACAACATATAGTTCTTTTGGTGCGTCACTTATTGCTCCTATTGTAGTTACTGCTGCAATTTTGTTTCCTGCTATATAATAATTTACACCTGTTTCATTTTTTAGAGCTTCTACTACATCATTTATTGTTGCTTTTCCTTCTTTTTCTATTTGCACTTCTGCTATTTTTGTATCCAATTTTTCTTTTTCCTGTGCTATCTCATACTCCTGTTTTGCATACTTTGCCCTATTAAATAATCCATTTTCTCCAAAGCTTAATTTTATAGCTACACCTGCTAAAATTATTAATATTATTATAGTAATTACCAACGCTATTAGCGTTATACCACTTTGTCTATTTTTTTGTAATTTTTTCATATTCACTTTTCCTTCATTTTTATTATTTTCTACTTACTGTCCTTTTTTATTACATAAAATTCTATTTATAAACTCTCTTTCCCATTAAATAATAACTCTATTTTAAAGCACAAAAAGAGATAGAAAAAACAGCTAATTTTTCATAACACAAAAAAGCAGATTTTTTCTATCTCTACTATATCTTATTTCTATTTCATTTAAACTATCAGTGTGTATATATACAGCCTCAACGGTTTTAACCTTCGTCATTTTTCTATTTTCTCCTTTGTTTCTCTCTTCTCTTGTTCCTATAATAACACAGTAAAAATTTAGTGTCAATTGCTATCAAAATTATTTTTTACTATTTCAAAAATCCTACCCCATCGCACTACCCTAAAATCCCTTACATAAAAATTTTTTCAGAAATTTTTATGCGATTCAAGAAAGCTGATGATTTTTAATTAAATTAAGCCTGGTGGGGACCGCTTAGTATATGTTAATGCTTCAGCATTTACATATACTTAGTGGGGGAGGCTTAGTTTAATTAAAAATTATCAGCTTTCCCCCACTCACTATAAATTTAATACCTTATTCCAAATCGAGTAAGAACTGAATACAATAATTATTCAGTTCCTACTCGATTGTTCAAAAAAGCAATGAGACTTTAAAGTTTGGATATTTTTTCCATGCAATTAATGTTATTCCATTTCTATTTTTCACTTTGTGCTCCTCCGTTCTCTTTTGTATTACAATATATTTTTAGAGTTTTTAAAAAACTCTATATATAAGATTTGCAAAACTTGTAAAATAATGTATAATATAGGTACATCTTAGTTATAATTTTATTTTATTTGAATTACAAAAGTAGAACTATTAATTTTTTAGTACTTGCTAAAAAATCAATAGTTCTCTTATTATAAAAAACTTCCACCCTATTTTTTATATTGATTTGATAAATGCTACTGCCACATAAATAGTTACTTTTATGAAGCAGTTGAAAAATATTACAAAATTTGTTGCTGGTATTCCTATTTTGTTTATTTTATCATATTGCTCACATAGGTCGTTTATTTCGTCTTTTGTGCAAATTTCATTATTTTCTATATAGTCGTTCATATAGTCTTTTGCTACATATCTTGCTTTTGTCATGGCATCTGTTTCTAAATAACTTCTAACTATATAATATATGTAGCTTAAAAGAATTAATATAGCAATGTTTAGGTAGTAATTTTTTATTACTCCAACTACTGTAAGTAATGTTATTATAACAAAATAAATCAAATAAAAGTTAGAGTAAAAAAAATTAAAAAGTAACATTTTTCTACTTTGTATTGAATGTAAACATTCATGTGCTATTGTTTGTATCCTAGTATATGTGTCTTTTATATTTGCTATAAGTATTGTATTTGAAATTGCTATGTATAGGCTTGTCTTATTTTCTTTATTTTCATTTTGCACTACTTTTACATTTTCATTTTTTAATTTTTTCAATATATCTTTGCAAATTTCTTCGTTTTCTGGGAACTTTTTTGTTAGTTCATCTAATTTTTCATTTTTACCTACCTTTTTGATTTCTTTTATATTGACCTCAAAGACAACATATAAAATTGCTATTGTTATTATACATCCTATTAATACTATTAAATATTCCATAAACTTTCCCCTTTTCTAAAATATAAAAAGCCGCAAACTTTTTGCGACTTTTTTCGACATTATAGCACATCTTTTACAGATTCAGCTATAATTTTATTTATATCTGCTAACATTACATTAAATTTCACTTCTAAATCAAAGTATTCTTTTATGTCTTTGTTTTGAATTAATATTGTGTACATTTCTTGTAATTTTTTATTTTTCTCTTCATCAACTTGTTTTCCTTGCATGCTTAAAACTTGAACATCATATCTTAATTTCTCGAATTCATCTATTTTTTGTTTTAAATCTGCATTTGATTCTATTGCTTGTTTAGCCTTTTTGTACTCTACATATTCATTAGAAGTTCTTATCTCTTGTGCTAATCTGTTTGCTGTATCATAAACATTCATTTTATTACATCCTTTCTTATATTAGTTAGAAAATAATTGAATTTTACACACATAAATTATTCTCAACTTTTATGCATATGCATGTTTCTTTTTAAACGCTAATAAATTTGTTATTTCTACATCTGTATTCTTTGCTTTCTTCGCTTTTTGTGCTTTTTCCTGTTCTATTTGATTTGCTTGTCTTTCTGCCATAGTTTGACATATTGCTTTTTGATATATAAAGTGTGTATCTTGTGCAATTTTATTCCAATTGTATTCTTGTTTTACTTTATTTTTTGCATTTTTTGCTATATTACTACATAATTTGCCATCATATAGTAATGCTAATATAGAATCTGCTATTGAGTTTGGATTGCCTGCATAACTTTTCATTCCGTTAACTCCATGTTCTATTATTTCGTTTAGTCCCCCTACATCAGATACTACTGTTGGCACTCCTGCAAGCATTGCCTCTAATGCAACTATTCCGAAAGGTTCGTATGTACTTGGAAATACTGCTACATCTGCACATTTATACATTTTTTGAACTTGTTTTGAATTTAAGTATCCTGTAAAATACACTTTATTTGAAATTCCCATTGCGCTAGCTTGTGCTTTAAGCTCATCTATCATTCCACCTTTTCCTGCTATTACAAGTTTGCTGTCATGATATCCTTCTAGTATTTTTGGCATAGCTGATATTAAATGTTGAATTCCTTTTTCATATACTAAACGTCCTACATATAAAATTATTTTTTCGTTATCTGCTGCATATTGTCTTCTAAATTCGTAATCTCTTTCTATTCCATTAAAGTTTGTTAAATTTATTCCGTTTGGAACTACATTTATTTTGTCAAATGGTAGTCCAAATAATCCTTGTATATGGCTTTTCATAAAGTTGCTATTTACTATTACCTCTGTAGATTCATATGTAAGCATCCATTCAGTATCATTTATATATCTTTGTGTATCATCATGTATTCCAGAATTTCTTCCTGCCTCTGTCGCATGTATAGTAGAAACTAATGGTATTCCATATGCACTTTTTAGTGTTTTAGCTGCATTTGCTACTAGCCAATCATGTGCATGTACAACATCAAATTTTTCACCTTGACTTATTAGTTCACCAGCTTTTGCTATCATATTGAAATTTAACTGCATTATCCAATCAATAAAATTATTTGATTTAATCATGTAGTTGTCTACTCTATAGACTTTTACTCCTTTATCATTTTCAAAATATGGTGTATCTCCATCTCTGTAAGTTATAACTGTAACTTCATGTCCATCTTTTATTAATCTTTTAGACAAATCATGCACTACTCTAGCGATTCCGCCAACTATTCTTGGTGGATATTCCCATGTTAGCATTAATATTTTCATAGGTTTTATTACCCCTTTCAACTTGTTTTCTTTTGTTGTTTTTTATCCAGTTAATTGTATACAAGTTTTTGATAAAAGTAAACATTTTTTGATAAATTTTTTGATTTTTATTTTTCTTTTATATTGAATTTATTTCTATTTTGATATAATATATACAAAGAAATAATTTGTCATTTTACTAAGGAGGAAATTTAATGTCAAGAAAAACAAAAGAAACAAATGAAATAACAATTGAACCTGTTAAAAGCACTAAAAAGAGAACTACATCAACTGAAAAAACTGACTCTAAATCTGTAGCCAAATCAACTAGCAAAAGTTCTAAAAATAGTACTGCTAAGTCAAATGTTAAAAAAACTTCTTCTAAAACAGTGACTACTAAAACTAGTTCTAAGACAACTACAGCTAAAAAGACTAGTTCTAAAGCTACGAAAGAAGATTCTAAAACAATTATTCCTAATTCTAAAGATAAAGTAAAAGCTTCTAAAACTAGTAAAAAAACATCAGTAAAAACAGATTCATCTACTAAAAGAATTTCCAAAAAAGTGGCAAATTCTAAAAAAGGAAAAGTAGCTAAAGTTGTAGAAAAAACTGCAATCATAGAATATTACGATTTGCCATACAGATATAATAAAACAATGGTAAAAGTTCTTGCTCAGACCCCTACTACTTTATTTGTATACTGGGACATTTCTGACGAAGATAAGAAAAGCTATGTAAAACAGTACGGTGATTACTTTTTTTATGATACCAAACCTGTATTATTAGTTCATAATTCTACAATGAATTATAGTTACGAAATTGATATTAATGACTATGCAAATAGTTGGTATATACATGTTCCAGACGCAAACTGTGACTACGAAATCGAGTTAGGTAGACGTCCAATAAACGAATATTCTAAGATTAATGATTATTTAGGAATTACTTCTTCAAACGATATCATTGCTCCTAATGACCATATTTTATTTGAAGAATTAACTAATAATGTATATTTTAGAAATTTAAAGACTAATGTCACTACTAGAAAGGATATTTCAATTTCTTTCCTTACTAAAATTGGTAAAATCTACAACGTACAAGATTTTTACGAGAATTTATATAAAGATGAAGTATTTAGTTTTGATAGACTAAACTTAAAAAATTTACCTTCATCTTAGTTTTAAATAATTTACAAAGGAGAATTTTTATATGAGTACACCTAAAGGATATGTAAGTTTTGTTTTACATGCACATCTACCTTTTATACATCATCCTGAAAGCGAAGATTATTTAGAGGAACAATGGTTGTTCGAAGCTATTTCGGAAACCTACATTCCTCTTCTTTTAAATTTCCAAAAATTAGTTGAGGAAAAGGTTAACTTTCGAATAACTATGTCTATGACTCCTCCTCTTCTAAACATGCTTGATAACAAGCTTTTGCAAGAAAGATACATTAAATATTTAAATAAACACATTGAACTTGCTAAAAAGGAAATAATAAGAACTAAAGATGATGAAAGAATAAATACATTATCAAAATATTATTTTGATAGATATTCTAATGATTTACACATTTTTAAAGATGTGTATAATTGTAATATTATAAACGGATTTAAACATTTTCAGGACATTGGTGTTTTAGAAATAATTACCTGTGGCGCCACACATGGTTACTTTCCTATTTTATATGTTACAGAGCAAACAGTGAAAGCACAAATAGCTGTAGGAGTTCAAACATATGAAAAATATTTTGGCAAAAAGCCTCGCGGAATTTGGCTTCCAGAATGTGGTTATGTACCAGAATCAGATAAATATTTAAAAGAATACGGAATAGAGTATGCAATTGTCGAGTCTCACGGTATTTTATATGCAAACCCTACTCCAATTTATGGCACTTATGCTCCTATTGTCTCACCTGAAGGTCTAGTTGCTTTCGGTAGAGATATGGAATCTTCTAGACAAGTATGGAGTTCTATTAATGGTTACCCTGGTGATTACAATTATCGTGAATTTTATAGAGACATCGGCTATGATGCTGATTACGACTATATAAAACCATATATTGCTTCTAATGGAGTGCGTGTTCATACAGGAATAAAATATCACAGAATAACCGGAAAAAATTGTGAAAAAGATATATATAATTTACAATGGGCTAAAGATTCTGCTCAAATGCAAGCAGGACATTTCTTAAATTCAAGAATTGCACAAATTGAAAAAGCACGTAAATATATGGACAAGCCACCTATAATTTTGTGTCCATATGATGCAGAACTATATGGTCATTGGTGGTATGAAGGTCCTTACTGGTTATATATATTATTCAAAAAAATATATTATGACCAAAATGAATTTGAACTAATTACCCCTGGTGAATATATAGACAAATTTCCAGAAATTCAAGTGTGTACCCCTTGTCGTTCTAGTTGGGGTGCTAATGGATACAGTGAAGTATGGCTTAACGAAACAAATGACTATGCTCATAAGCATTTACATGATATTGGAGATAAAATGGTTTTTCTAGCACATACATATATTGATGAAACCGACAAATTAAAAATAAGAGCTTTAAATCAATGTGCACGAGAAGTTCTTTTAGCTCAAAGTAGTGATTGGCTATTTATTATAACCAATGGAACCATGGTTGATTACGCCAAAAAAAGAATTAAAGATCATGTCGGTAGATTTAATAAATTATATGACTCTATTAAAACCAACAACATAGACGAAGGCTTTCTATCTTCTATAGAAGAAAAAGATTGTATCTTCCCTGAAATAGATTATAAAATATATTTTTAAAAACATATAACCAAGTTACCAAAAATCCCCCTCACGAATAAAATATGTATATCTAGAACTTTTTTAGTAGATACTATTACATATATAATGAAAGGGGATTTTTTCATGAAATCTTTTTGTATAAAAACAAACAACGTTAAAATAGTAAACTATCTGCTAGAATGTTTAGATACAACCACTCTGGATAATATATATTTTATAAATAGAAAATTTAAATTGTATAATAATGTAATCATTCACTATACAGGTGATAATCTTCCTTTATTTATGTCAGTTTTATCTAATATACTTACAGATTGCATAATATCTTTTTATGAACCTGGTTTAATACGAAGAACATTAAACTTTAATTATTTCTACTTTGACAATTCAGAAAAAAAATCGATTGAAGAAATTTGCTATGACTCTATAACATTAGATGACGATAATAATTTTAAATATAGAAAAGAAGAGATTTGGCCATCAGTTTTAAAATATATTTCTGATAATAAGTCCATGATATTAGATGGATTTGTAAACTTTAGATTAGAAGACTATATGCGTACTATAGAAGACATTGTTGATTATTCGGTAAATAAATACATCGTAGAAAAAGAATACAATGAATTTATAAATTTACTAAAATTATATATAAATTCTAAAGAATCAGAAACAGACTTAATACATTTAATTTATATAAATGGAGAATCATTGTTGCTCGATAAAGACAAAAATGTAATATCACTTACAGATGATGTATTTAATGCAAAATATTTATCTGACATATCCTTCTCTTCTAATGACTATGCTTTAAATGCATTATTAACATTTTTACCTAAACGAATAGAAATTCATATAGTTGGATATGAAGATGAATTTATAAACACATTAAAATTAATATTTGAATCTAGAATATATATATGTAGAGAAGATTGTAACATCTGCAGAACTTACAAAATTTTAAACAACATACCACAGCACAACTAAAAGGGACGCCCTATTTTCGAAAAAATTTTCTAAAAGGGACGCCCCTTTTTCAAAAAAAATTTCTAAAAGGGACACCCCTATTCCTAAAAAATTTGAAGGAGTGTCCCTTTTTATAAAAATTTTTAAAAATAGGGCGTCCCTTTTAGGAATTTTCATCTAAACCTCCTGCTATATTGTATATGTTAGTATATCCTTTTTTACTGCATATGTCGGCTGCGCTCTTACTTCTGTTGCCTGTTTGACAATAAATAATTAATGTTTCTTCTTTGTCTGGTACTTGCTTCTCAATTTTTTGTTTTATATCATATAATGGTATGTTTATCGCATTTGGCAAATGCCCCTCTCTATATTCTTGTGGACTTCGCACATCTAGTAACACTGCTTGTTTATTATTTTTCATTATTATTTGTGCATTTTCATAATCGATATTTTCGTACTTGCACCCTCTATATCTATATAAAGTTTCCTTTATTTTTTGTATAATTCTCATATTTTTTCTTTCCTTTCTTTACTTGTGGTAACCCACAGCTAATATCGGATAAAAGTCTTTTGATAAAATATTTTGCAACATTTTTATATACATGGAAAATTTCTAATTTTTTCTATGCAACAAAAATAGACATTCCTATATATAGTATATTAGAAATGTCTATTTTGTTTCATATTATTTGTTTTTCTTTTTTTCTTTTACAATTTCTTTATTTTCAAAATTTATTGTTACTGCTAATGTTGTCGCAATATATATTGCTATAGAAACTGGTATAGTTAATCTATTTACAGGTAATCTTGTTATTGCAAGCACACTTACGTAAAACAGTTGTGCAATTATATTTAAACCTATTAATTTTGAAATAACCTCTATGCTATTTACTCTGTAGAATTTAATTCCTGCATATACTAGTACTAGAACTACAGATATAGCAATTGGTAAAATATAAGGTTTTACTAATTCTCTTCCTCTTAAATTTGGATTATTAGTAATAGTTATATCATCTTTCTTTATTTCTAAGTTATATTTTTCATTTATTTTTGCAAGTAATTGTTCAATTTGTTCATCACTAATGTCTTTTACTTTTATAGAAACAATTTCTTCATATAATTCTACTTTTTGAATAACTGTTGTTTCTTTTCCAATGACCTCTTTTACAAGTCCTCGTATATCACTAATTTCAAATTGTGTTCCTAAATTTATATCAATTTCTTTATTAGCTGTATAATTAATATCAAAGTTTAAACCTACAAATCCTATCATTGCAAACCCTACAATAATTATACATGCCATAACTGCTATAAGTATTTTTTTCTTCATTTAATGTACCTTCTTTCCTTAGTTTTTTGCATCTAATAATAATGTTCTTGTAATTACAAAATTGTATATTAAATTAAGTGTTATTCCCCAGAACATTACCATTCCAAAGCTTGATATTGTAATCCAACTATTAAATGTAAATACAAGGGCAATTAAGTATATAGGTATTAATATTATTATAGATTTTTTAATTGCTTGTTTAAATGCTACATCTGTTTCTTGTATTTTCATAGATTTTCTTAAAATTTCTATTAAAGTTACATAGAATAATACTACAGATACTATCATCGCAATTATTCCTTCAACAGTCATAACTACATTGAAACATCTTATTATTAATAATAGAGTAGCTATAAATCCTACTAAAGATATTGCACATAATATACCTTCTTTTTGGTATTTTATAACTAAATATATCATACTTGCTGTTACTGCTACTATAATTAAACATATGAATATTTGAATATTTTGAGTTGTTATTTCAGACTCTACATATCTGTTTTGTGCTACTTCATATACAACTGGTACTTTTCCACAATCTAATAGTGCCGCTAAGCTATTAGCTCTTTGTAAGCTTTCTTGTAATTCTTCTGTAGTTGTTGTTGAACTACTTGAACCTACTGTTAATTGTAGTAATCCGTTATCAATTTCTTGGTCAAAATATGTTGTAAGTAATGTTGTATCATCTAATTTTAAAGCGATTTTCTTTGTATTTGTTGTTTCTTCTCCGCTTTCATTAGTTGTTTTTGTTTCAACATATGTTTTTGTTATTTCTTTATATTTTTCTGTTCCTTCTTCATTAAATTGAATACTAACAAAAATGCTTGTTGTTCCTGATGATGTTGTTCCATAACCAGCCTTTGCACTTTTTATATCACTATTAGTCATTAATACTTCGTTTGTATCATTATCTGTTATTTCAAATTTACCTTGATATTGTAATTGTGCAACTATGTTATCTGTTTCATCGTTTTCTGGGATATTTATAACTAGCTTTCCGTCTTCTGTATTTTGTCTAATTTCATATTCAGCTAACCCCATTTTTTTCAATCTTTTTTCTAAAATAGATCTTACTTGTTTATAATTTTCTGTAGTAAGTACATCTTCTTCATTTATTTTCTTTTCTTCTGTTGTAGCTGCTTCTGTTGTTGTGTCTGTACTTGCTATTTCTTTTCCTTCTGCATCATATTTTATTGTTTTTGTAGAAGTATTTACGTTTAATTCAATTTGTCTTGAACCGCCTAAATTCATTCCTAATTGATATTCTTTTACAATGTTTTTCATCATTGCTTTATCTTTTACATATATACCTATAAAAGATACTAATACTAGTAATACTATTACCATTACAATTAAACTTGTTCTTAATACTTTGTTTGTTTTCATTTTTTTAATTCCTTTCTTTGTCTATTGTTTTTTTCCAGTTATAATAATTTTGTACCATTTATAACCAATTCAAACCATATGTTTAAAAATTTTGCAGCATATTTACTCATCATAGTCCTGTCCATAAAAATTTCAAAATAGTCTAGTACAGGGCATATGTTAGTGTCTATTGTTAAGTCTAGCGTAACTACTCTTGTTTCCTTGTTTATTCTAAAATCTGCATTTGTTACAGCATAATTTACTTTGTCATGTTTATCAAATGTTGACATGTTTTGGTTTACAACTCTATTTCTATGAACATCAGATTTATCTGCAAGTATTAGTGCAGCTGATATATCACTTACTGCATTTCCAGTTTGCTCGTCATGGTTTCCAATTGCCATCATAATCTCTGCTCTTTCTTTTACTGGCATTCCCATGTCTTTTAAAATTTGGTAAGCAAGTATTGCTCCTGAATGAGCATGGTCAACTCTGTTTACACAATTCCCAATATCATGCAAGTACCCTGCTATTTTAGCAAGTTCAATCCTTTCTTTTGGATATCCCAAATCTTCTAGAATTCTCGCAGCTCTACTAGAAACTATAGATATGTGTCTAATAGAGTGTTCTGTGTATCCAATAGCTTCCATTTGTTTTTGCGCACCTGCAACAAGTTCTTGGACTTCGTTATTATTTTTCACATCTTCAAAAGTTATCATATGTTCCTCCATTACTTCATAATTCTATATTAAAACATAAAAAAATTCAACCCATTTTTACAAATTGGTTGAAAAAAAATTATTATAAATTTACTCCTATTATTCCACCTAACATTCCTGCTAAAACTGAGGCTACAACCATAATAGTAGCAGCAATATTTAGCATAAACCCTGTTCCTGTTATACTTGCTATTATATAAATTGCAAGTATATAAATTAGACCTACAAAAAAGCCGTTTATAAGTCCTTTTTTCTTTATTTTTAATGTACTTATACTGCTTCCAACCAGAATACTTACTGCTGATATTACAATTATTACAGGGTTTATTGTGCTTTCTGGTACTGATGTATATGTTAGTACAACTGCAAAAATAAATAATAAAATTAATGTTATTATTATGGCTATAATATCACCTTTTATAATTCTCTTTAAATTTTTTACAAACTCATTATCTCCAACTTTTTCCACTTTGAATCACATTCCTTTCTCAAAAAACTAATATACAAATAAATCTATCTTTGTGAGGCTTTTACTCTACTTTTATACTTTAATTTACTTTCTTATTTGATTCTATTCTAAAAAATAGAAATTAGAACTAATTTTCAAATTTAAATATAAGAAATTAATATTATTAGCTTTAACTAATTTATAAGAACATTTATAAAATTTCTTTACATCCTTAAACAATGGAATAAAATTTCGACTTGTTGGCTAGACTTTCATCAGTAAGATTAATTCCATGCCTGACACATATAGTCAAAGACCAGCTCATTATAAGCTGGTCTTTGTTTTTTACGATATTTTTTTAGCAACTATGTACAATCTTGCATTTTTAGTCCAGTAGTCACATGTAGATAAAGTTATTAATTTGTCACCATATTCTGCTGTAACTCCTGTCTCATAATATGCATTATCTTTAGCATTTTGAATATATTCATCAAATGCTTCTTCTGTATCGAGCTCTGTATGTTTATAATACAAATACTCATTTTCTGGTTCTTTTTCGTAATAAGCTATCCCTTTTGATACACTCACTATTTCGTATGTTGCTTTTTCGTATATTGTATCAAATTCAATATACTTATGTTCTTCATAAAAACTACTATCTTTATAGTCTTTTAGAGAGCCAAACATTGTCCGGTTCTTCATGCAATGACCATATATAATAGTGTTTTCAGTCTCGTCCATATTGGTCCTTGCATCTGCAAATAGCATTCCCTGCTTACTATCTTCTTTATTCCAGTCTTTATGAAGATAATACTCCGGAGATTCTGGTGTGTACATTACTGGATAGTCTATTACTGTACCCTCAATTTTTAGCCAACCGTACAAGTCCTCATTTTCCGCATATAACCTAACGTATTGTGGAAGAATTTTCTTTTCTTCAGGTTTCATAAATTCTATGCTTTCTTCCTCACTAATAGTCTGCTCTCTGCTTTGTTCCTCGCTTTTGTGCTCTGTGGATGCTTGTGTCTGTTCAGTGTATTCTTTTAGCTCTTCTATTTTCTTTTGCTCCTGATATTCATTATATTTTATATATATATAATAAGTTGTAGAAGCAACACAGATTACTAAAAGAATCGCTGTTAACAAATTTTTCATTTTTTTCATACTGTTTTTCCTCCATATTGATTTAAAATGAAAATAGTTACTAAAAAATATCGTTTTGTGTGCAAATTTGCACTTTTTTGTCATACTATCACATATACACTCATTATAGCATAAGTTTGACATAATATCAAGAAAATTTACTTTTTTTACCAAATGTTTACATATCAAAGACCTACGTAGAATATGCTACGTAGGTCCTTCGGCCATTTTATGCAGTTTCTGTCTTTTTATTAGTAGTTTTTCTTTCTACCTTTTGTTTTGCTTTTGGTACTTCTTTGTTTGTATCTATTATGATTTTTGGTGCCTCTTTATTTACAACAGTACCTTTAGTAATAATGCATTTTCTAATTAGAGGATTTGAAGGAATTTCAAACATTATATCCCTCATAATATCTTCTATTATAGAACGCAAACCTCTTGCACCTGTTTTTCTCTCTATTGCTTTATCTACTATTGCTTCTAGTGCCTCTGGTTCAAATTCTAGTTCTACATTATCTAGTTCAAACAATTTTTTATATTGTTTTACAATTGCATTTTTAGGTTTTGTAACTATATCTATTAATGTTTGTCTGTCCAACTCTTTTAGTATTGCAATTATAGGCAATCTTCCTACAAACTCTGGTATTAATCCAAACTTTAGTAAATCTTGTGGTAATAGTTGCTCATATATCTTGTATTTATCAACCTCTTTTGCACTTTTTACCTCTGCTCCAAATCCTATTGCTTTCTTTCCTGTACGCTCGTCTATAATTTTATCTAATCCCTCAAAAGCTCCTCCGCATATAAATAATATGTTTTCTGTATTAATTTGAATTAACTCTTGATGAGGATGTTTTCTTCCTCCTTGTGGTGGTACAGAAGCAATTGTTCCTTCTACTATTTTTAGTAAAGCTTGTTGAACTCCTTCTCCACTTACATCTCTAGTTATAGATGGATTTTCAGATTTTCTTGTTATTTTATCTATTTCATCTATATATATAATTCCCTTTTCAGCTCTTTCTATATCATAGTCTGCATTTTGAATTAATTTTAAAAGTATGTTTTCAACATCTTCACCAACATATCCAGCTTCTGTAAGAGTCGTTGCATCTGCTATTGCAAAAGGAACCTTTAATATTTTTGCTAAAGTTTGTGCTAGCATTGTCTTTCCACACCCTGTTGGTCCTAATAGTAACACATTACTTTTTTGAATTTCTACATCGTTATCATCTTTTTGTGGATTTCTAATTCTTTTATAATGATTGTATACTGCTACTGCTAGAGTTCTTTTAGCTTCATCTTGACCTATTACATAGCTGTCTAGTATTTCTTTTATTTCTGCTGGTGTAGGTAATTTTTCTTTTTCATCATTCAAAGTATATGTTATTTCTGTGTCATCATATACCTCTCCTTCTATTATACTAGAGCATACTTTTATACATTCATTGCATATATATACTCCTGGACCTGCTATTATTTTATCTACACCTTCTTGTGTTTTTCCACAAAATGAACATCTTATACTTTTATCATTCTTTGCCATTAATATCTCCTTTTATCTATATAAACTACTATAGTTTATTAAATTGTTTTACTTTGGTTACTTGTCTATATATCAAATTATTTTTATAGAATAGAAAAGTTATATTACCTTCCTATTCTATAAAAGCTTTAACTATATAATTTCTATTTTCTTTTTTCTAGTATTCCATCGATAAGTCCATATTTAAGTGCTTCTTCTGCAGTCATATAATTATCTCTTTCTGTATCTCTTTCGATTACTTCTAAAGGTTGACCTGTTCTTTCACTTAATAATTTGTTTAATTTTTCTCTTGTTTTTACCATATGGTCTGCATGTATTTTTATTTCTGTAGTTTGTCCTGAAATTCCATTTCCTCCTATTAATGGTTGATGTATTAATATTTCAGAATTTGGAGTTGCAAAACGCTTCCCTTTTTCTCCAGATGTTAGTAATACTGCTCCCATACTTGCTGCCATACCTACACAGAATGTTGATACAGGGCATTTAATATAGTTCATTGTGTCTACTATTGCCATACCATCTGTAATTGAACCTCCAGGGCTGTTTATGTATAAGAATATTTCTTTATCTGGGTCTTCTGACTCTAAGAAAAGTAATTGTGCAATTACTAAACCTGCAGATGTTGGATTTACATCTTCTCCTAAAAATATAATTCTATCTTTTAATAATCTTGAGAAAATATCATATGATCTTTCTCCTTTTGCTGTTTGTTCTATAACATATGGAACTAAACTGTTTTCTAACATAATTTTTCCTCCTTACTATATCTTAAGTTTACTTTTTTACGTAAAAAGTTAGTGGCAAATAAATCATTTTATTTAAACAACTTTTACCCCTAACTTTCCCCCTTATTTTCTATTTTATTTTTGCGTTTTCTACTATGAATGCTACTGCTTTTTCAGATTTAACTGTTTCTTCTATGTATAGTTTTAAGCTTTCATTTTTGCTTAATTCTTCTACTGTGCTTCCATACATAGTAGCCATTTCTTCTAGTTTAGCATTTACTTCTTCTTCAGTTGCTTCTATTTTTTCTGCAGCTACTATTGCTTCTATAACTAATTTTGTTTTTACACTTATTTTAGCTTGCTCTTCTAATTCTTTTCTCATATCTTCTTCTGATTTATTCATTATTTGAAGATATTGATCTAATTTTAGTCCTTGATATGATAATCTTTGTTCAATGTCTTTTATCATGTTATCTGTTTCTGTTTCTATCATACCTGATGGAATGTCTATTTCTGTAGCTTCTGATACTGCTTTTATTGCAGCTTCTTCTGTTTCATATTTTGCTTTTGATGCATTTTGTTCTTCTAATTTTTCTTTTATACTATTTTTTAATTCGTCTAATGTATCGAATTCACTTACGTCTTTTGCAAATTCGTCATCCATTACTGGTAATTCTTTTTTCTTTATTTCATGTAATTTTACTTTAAATGTTGCTTCTTTTCCTGCTAAGTCTTTAGAAAAATATTCTTCTGGGAATGTAACATTTATATCTTTTTCTTCTCCTATTTTCATACCGATTATTTGGTCTTCAAATCCTGGAATAAATGTGTTACTTCCTATTACTAATTCATGATTTTCTGCTTTTCCACCTTCGAAAGCTACTCCATCAACAAATCCTTCAAAATCGATAACTGTTGTATCGTTAGCTTCTACTGGTCTATCTTCTACATTTACAAGTCTTGCATTTCTTTCTGCCATATGACCTAATTCATGGTCTATGTCTTCATCTTTTACAGTATACTCTACTTTTGATAGTTCTATACCTTTATATTTTCCTAATTTTACTTCTGGTTTTGTTTGAACAACTGCTGTAAATATTAAATCTTTTCCTTTTTCCATTTGTTCAATGTCTATTTGTGGTCTGCTTACTGCAACTATGTTGTTTTCTTTTAATTCTTTTTCATATTCTTCTGATGCGACTTCATTAAAAGCATCTTCATAGAATATTTGTGCACCGTATTGTCTTTCTACTATTTTATAAGGAGCTTTTCCTTTTCTAAATCCTGGGATATTAAAATAGTGTGCACTTTTAGCATATACTTTTTGAATTGCTTCATCAAATTTTGCAGCTTCAATTGTAAAGCTTAATTTTAATTCATTATTGTTTTCTGTTTTTTCTACTTTTATACTCATTTCCGTTTCTTCCTTTCAACTATTCTTAATTAGCTTTCTTATTATATCACATTTTTCAAGGATTTCAAGTGGTATACGTAAAAAAATACATATATACATTTATTTTGTACATAATAATAATAAAATTTTGTAAAAGGATATTATAATGCCATGAAAAAATCAAATTATATTTTAATAATTTTAATTCTTGTAGTTATTATTGGAGCTATTATCTATTTTTATGTATCTAACAATAATAAGTCTAATAATCAAATTTCAAAAACTACAAATACAGTGGAAAACTCTACATCTGCAAGTAGAACATCTACAAATGTTCAAACTAATACCACTACTCCTTCTGCTCCAGTAGAAACCCAACTCGCAACATTTTCTACTGTTATAAAAGATAATTCTGCTGGAAGGCTTACAAATATTAGACTTACTTGCAATGTTCTTAATGGTACAATTATAAATAGCGGTGATACTTTTTCTTTTAACAACATAGTTGGTAAACCAACAGCTGAAAAGGGCTATCAAGAAGCAAAAGTTATTATAAATCACCATTCTGAAAATGGTATTGGTGGCGGAAATTGTCAAGTAAGTAGTACTTTGTACAATGCGGTTCTTGCAGTTCCTACTCTTACTGTTTTAGAGCGCCACGAGCATGGTAAAGATGTTACTTATGTTCCAGATGGTAAAGATGCTGCTGTTTCTTATGGTTCTTTAGATTTTAAGTTTAGAAATGATAATGATTATAAAGTAAAAATTAATTTATCTACAGATGATAAAAACATTGTTGCAACTATTGTTAAAGTTGAAAATATAGGGTCTTAAATAAGCCCCATATTTTTCAACTTGACAAACTAAAAAAGCCATTCTTTTGAATGGCTTTTTGCGATGCTCAGCATCTACACGGGTTTTTCAAAAAAATATATTTTATTTTAATTTAACTGTAATAATACCGTATATATACGAATACATTTAACTATGTCAGGAGGTCTTTATATGCGTAAATTTATACCTTTTATATTAATTGTCTTACTATTTTCCATTTATATTTTACCAGTTTGCTACTCTGAAAGCTATGTATGGACTCAAGCTTTAGAAACTTCGCGGTCAGCTCTCTACGACTGATGTGAGTACCAACTTAAATTTAGACTGTGGCAGTGCAATTCTAATAGAGCAAAACTCTGGAAAAATTTTATATGAACAAAACTCACATGAACAGCTCCGCCCTGCTTCTGTTACAAAAGTCATGACACTTTTGCTAATTATGGAAGCTCTAGATAGTGGTAAAATTACATTATCTACTAAAATTCCTTGTAGTACAAATGCTGCTTCTATGGGTGGTTCACAAATATGGTTAGATGTTAAAGAAGAGCTAACAGTGGACGAAATGTTAAAAGCTATCTGCGTTGCTTCTGCTAATGATTGTACAGTTGCAATGGCAGAATATTTAGAAGGTTCTGTAGATAGTTTTGTCGAAAAAATGAATCAAAAGGCAAAAGCACTTGGCATGAACGATACTTGTTTTAAAAATTGTCACGGTTTAGACACTGACGGTCATGTAACTTCTAGTTATGACATTTCTTTAATGTCTCGTGAACTTTTATTAAAACATCCTACTATAACAAATTATACAACTATTTGGATGGATAGTTTAAGGGATGGTAAATCAGAGCTTGTTAATACTAACAAATTAATTAGAAATTATAAAGGAGCAACTGGTTTAAAAACAGGTTCTACATCTCTTGCATTATTTAATTTATCAGCAAGTGCTACTAGAGACGGTCTTTCTTTAATTGCTGTTATTATGAAGGCTCCTTCAAGCGCCGTACGTTTTACAGAAGCTTCAAAATTGTTAGATTACGGATTTAGTACGTATACCTACAAGCAATTTGCTAACGCCGGAGATGTTCTAAAAAATGTTGAAATAAATAAAGGTGTTAACAGTTCATTAAATTTAGTATATGAAGAAAATGCAGGCACATTAATAAAAAAAGGTGAAGATAAAAATATAGAGGAAATATTAACTATAGAAAATAACATCTCTGCTCCTATTTCTAAAGGGCAACGTTTAGGGCAAATTTCCTATAATCTTAACGGTTCTACCATAAGCAGCGTAAATTTAGTTGCACAAAATGATATTAAAAAAATCGGAGTTTTGTCATTTTCAGAAAAAGTATTACTTACATGGCTTCGACTGTTACGTTAATTAGATTTTTCACAGTTTCGTTTTTACTTATAAAAACAGAGGTAAAAGAGTATATTGTAGGCTCTTTTACCTCTATCTAATTTTAATTCTAGTTTCTTTATATATGTGTATTGCTTGCTATACAGTTGTTTTTATTTTTCTATTTTATATAAAGTGCCACACGGAAGCCGTATTCTGTATTAGTACGACCCACATAAGCATTTCCACGAATACATGCATTTGAAAAAGCATCTGAACTAGGGAATCCTCCTCCACGAAGCATGTGTGAATTTAATTTAAAATCTGTTGCCGAATAATTATTGCTAGTATTAGTTAGATACGAAGCTTCTGTCGTCCACTCCCAAAGATTTCCTGCAACATCATATATATTTTTCTTTTTAGCATCATCAGATGCTCCTGTTGATAATAATACATATGGATAATTTGTAATTCTTGTTCCAGATTTTTGCCCGCTTGTTACTGCCTTAAAACCATCTGTTGTTCCACTTGAATTTACATTTGTATAATATCCTCTATCTAATATTATTGAAGAAGCACTATAATTTCCCCAACTTCCACTCGACTTGTATTCACTCTCTGTTACTATATATTGTACCATTACATCCCACATTGTTCCTGATGCTAAGTCACTTATTACCGAGTTACTATTTGCATACATTCTTTTACTCATTTCAACTGCTGTAAAATAGTTTGTATGATACCATGGTATTTCATTTGCTTTTGATGTTGTTTTTGCTGTGCTTGATACTTTTTCTTTGGTATATACATCTGATTGCCAACCCCAACTATAAGTGCTGTTTGTTGTAGCCGTTATTGCTTGCATATGGCTATCAATTCCTGACGCTCCAAGTCCTGCTTCATATCTTGCTATATAAAATCCACCATATTTTCTTATTTGAGCTTCTTCTACTCCTGTTGTTTGGTCATCCCAACCTGCACTCGCATATGTTGTTCCTCCAAAATCTTTTTTCTTATAATTTTCTATTGTACAAGGTATCCACACAAATTG
>ERZ827452.504-NODE-504-length-52852-cov-18.930299_pt1 | contig 52852 bp, 51 predicted proteins | sample MGYA00519866_ERZ827452 | MGnify/ENA primary metagenome ERZ827452 (study PRJEB31778, sample SAMEA3449307) | human gut metagenome | biome: human gut; feature: human-associated habitat; material: faeces | place: United Kingdom | collected 2010/2012 ... | reverse complement strand
TCTTCTCAGCAATCTGCTTAATAACACGAGCAAAGTTTGTAATAGGTGACTGGATACTTCCAAGTAACTTTGAAAGAAGTTCCTCTCTTGAAGGGATAGTAGCGATTGTAGCGATACCTGCTGCATCGTAGAATGTTCCTTCAACAACGCCACACTTTAACTCAAGAGCATTAGCTGTCTTAGCAAAGTTCGCTAAGATTCTTGCAGGTGCTGTAGCATCTGTCTTGCAGAATGCAATAGCATTAGTTCCTTCAAGAGCATCAGTAATTGGCTCGAACTCTGTTCCAGCAACAACTCTCTTTACTAAAGTGTTCTTATAAACCTTATAAACCACACCAGCTTCTCTTAACTGCTTACGAAGCTGTGTATCCTGTTCTACTGTAAGACCGCTGTAGTTAACTACAACAACGCCCTGAGCGCCATCAAAGTTATCTTTAATCTCATCGATAGTAGATGTCTTAAGGCCTACATTCTTTAAAATAGCCATGAATAATTACCTCCTGTTAGATTCTTGCTTCATATAGAAGCGATTTTGCCTAAGTGAAGATTATTCGTCTATAGTTTCCCTACAAACAAAACCCTCTCTGCCAGCGACAGAGAGGGAATAATTAATCAAATCCTTAAATCCTCGGTAGGCGTGTTACCTTTAACCATCATCAGTAATACTGAATCCGGACCTGCTGTCTACGGCAAAATATTATGTTAACAGCAAAATGCTGCTCACAAGCTGATAGTATACTATCAAAATATATTAATGTCAACCGTTTTTAATCAAAAATCTGATTAACCCACATACTTGGCTGTGCTTAACTTAACACCAGGTCCCATAGTAGAAGTGAGAACTACACTTCTAAGATAAGCTCCCTTAAGTGAAGATGGCTTAGCCTTAACGATTGCATCCATAATAGCCTGGAAGTTGTCTGATAACTGCTCCTCTGTGAATGAAGCCTTACCAATTGGCACGTGAATGATATTAGTCTTGTCAAGTCTGTACTCGATCTTACCAGCCTTGATATCATTAACAGCTTTTGTTACATCCATAGTAACTGTACCAGCCTTAGGGTTTGGCATTAATCCCTTAGGACCAAGTACACGACCAAGACGACCAACAACACCCATCATATCTGGAGTTGCAACAACAACGTCGAACTCGAACCAGTTATCGTTCTGGATCTTAGGAATAAGCTCCTCGCCACCAACGAAATCTGCTCCAGCTGCAAGAGCCTCATCAGCCTTAGCACCCTTAGCAAATACTAATACACGTACAGTCTTACCTGTTCCGTGTGGAAGAACAACAGCTCCTCTGATCTGCTGCTCAGCGTGACGTCCATCACAACCTGTTCTGATATGTGCTTCGATTGTCTCGTCGAATTTAGCAGTAGCGTTCTTCTTTACTAATGAGATAGCGTCTGCTGCTTCGTATAATGTCTGGCGGTCAATATTCTTGGCTGCCTCAACGTATTTCTTTCCTCTTTTCATTATAAACCTCCTAGTGGTAATATCGGAAGGATTCTATCTTTCCTCCCACAATAATCATGAATCAAATGTAGATTAGTCTTCTACAACGATACCCATACTCTTAGCTGTTCCTTCGATCATAGAAGTAGCTGCTTCGATAGATGCAGCATTAAGATCTGGCATCTTAAGCTCAGCGATCTTCTGAACTTCTGCTCTCTTAATAGTAGCAACCTTAGTCTTGTTAGGTACGCCTGATCCTGACTTAATGTTGCAAGCCTTCTTAAGAAGTACTGCTGCAGGTGGAGTCTTTGTAATAAAGCTGAAGCTTCTATCAGCATAAACTGTAATAACTACAGGTATGATAAGATCTCCCTGATCTGCTGTCTTAGCATTGAACTGCTTTGTGAATTCTACGATGTTAACACCGTGCTGACCAAGTGCTGGACCAACTGGTGGAGCTGGTGTAGCCTTGCCGGCAGGAATCTGTAATTTAATATATCCTGTTACTTTCTTTGCCATTTTGGCACCTCCTAAAAATAAATGTGGTAATTGGCGACCATCATAATATTACCTTGCTATCCATCCTCCAAGAATTGACCATCAGGCAATTCTTGTGAATGAATTTACACAGTAAATTCATTCTGGTCTCCCACGTCCCAGGATCGGGACTGCTTCTTACAATAACTTCACATCTGTGAAATCAATCTCGACCGGTGTTTCACGACCGAACATCTCAACATTAATTGTAAGGCACTGCTTGCCCTCATTAATATTGGTAATCTCACCAACTGTATCTTCCCATGCACCAGAGAGGATCATAACCTTATCGCCGACCTTGCCAGCGAACTGGATAACAGGCTTAACTTCCTGTTCTTCCTCAAGGCTTATGCCGAGATTCTTAATTTCTGTTGGTGTAAGTGGTACTGGCTTTGATCCAGGACCAACAAACCCTGTAACACCTCTTGTGTTTCTGACAACATACCAACTATCATCGTTCATTACCATCTTCACAAGAACGTATCCAGGAAACATTTTCTTCTGAGCAGCTTTCTTAGAGCCATCCTTAATCTCCACTACTGTTTCAAGTGGAACGATAACTTCAAGAATCTGATCGTGAAGATTTCTGTTTTCAACTGTCTTCTCAATGTTAGCCTTCACCTTGTTCTCATAACCTGAGTAAGTGTGAACTACATACCATTTTGCGTCATCCATACAATCACCTATTCCTTATTTTACAATGAACTCAATTCCAAAGCGGACAATTAAATCCACAACTGCAATGATTACACCTAATAATACGGACACAGCCAATACAGCTACGGTTTCCTTAGTAAGCGACTGACGGTCTGGCCAAATAATTTTTGAAAATTCAGCTTTTAAACCTTTGAACCAGTTCTTTTTCTGCTTCTTAGCTTTTACAGTATCACCCATGAAATACTCCTCACTGTACTAATTACTTTGTTTCCTTGTGTAATGTGTGTGATTTACAGAACTTACAATACTTCTTTGTTTCCATTCTGTCTGGATGAGCTTTCTTTTCCTTAGTCATGTTGTAATTGCGCTGTTTACACTCAGTACATGCCAATGTTATCTTTACTCGCACAACTTCCACCTCCAATTATTATTTTTGTAGGTGTTAAAACACCAATTGGTTTCTTTGCCCGCCTAATCAATGTTGGGTTGTTGAAATTCAGGCACGCAAAAAAGACCGCTTCCATAGCCGTTCTAATATAGCACAGTACATTCCAACTCGTCAACAACTTTTTTAAAGAAAATATAGTGACAAAAAATGAACTTCATATTATAATATTTGTACAAAAACATACGATATATATAAGGAAATGGATTTCCTTACATTTTCTACCGATTATTACAGACAAGGAGGTGACTGTTATGATCAGCAGCGTGTACAGCTATTATCTTGCCCAGTATGGACATAAGACTAACTCAAAGTACGATACACACACTAAAGCACAATTAAAGAATACATATGGCAGAGTTCTGAAATCTAACAGTCAGACTCCTACATATAAGACAGATATGTCAGAGGCTGCGCAGAAATATGCAATCGACCTTAAAGAGAATGCCAGAGAATTAAGTAACATTGCCAATGAGCTTTCAGGAAGCGACGGTCACGGCATGGTATTTAAGAAATCAGCAGTGTCAAACAATCCTGATGCGGTAACAGCCACATTTATAGGCGACAGCTCATCTGCCGATGATACAAGCCTTGATATAGAAGTCCGCCAGCTTGCAACAAGCCAGATTAATACCGGACATTACCTGCAGCCTAACAGCCGCACAGTTAAACCAGGAGATTATTCATTTGATTTGAACATCAATAATCTGACCTATGAATTCCAGTTTAATGTAGATGAGGAAGAGAGCAATTCTGACATACAGAACAAGCTTGCCAGACTTATTAACCGTTCCAATATCGGACTTAATGCTTCTGTAAGTGAAGACAGCCTCGGCAATACTGCGCTGAACATTGAATCAGACATGACAGGTGTAAGTGTAATCAAGCCTACAATATTTAACATCAGGCCTAATAACGATATTCAGACAGACAATCCTGATTTCGTGGAAGGTTTTGATGAGCCTACTATGGAGAAGAACACTAACTTCATTGAAACATATGGTCTTGACCGTGTAACACAGTATCCTGGCAATGCAATCTTTTCTGTCAATGGAGAAGAACGCTCATCTGCTTCGAATGACATAACAATTAACAAAACATTTGCAATATCATTTCATAATACAACTGACAAGCCGGCAACCATCAGTCTTAAAGATGATGCTGATTCAATCACAGAAAGCATTACAGAACTTGTTTCCGGCTACAACAGACTTGTTTCCATCGCCGCAGATAAAGAGAACGATAAGTTTGAGGGCAATGCCAAGTTAAAGAAAGAATTTTCAAGAATAATGAAGGCTTACCAGCCACAGCTTGAACGCAATGGACTTACAGTAAGTGATGATGGTTCGCTTGAAGTTAATAAGGTGGTTATTCAGAAAGCTGCTTCTGACGGCACACTTTCCGATGTATTTAACGCTTTGGATTCATTCAAGAAATCAATCCAAAGAAAGGCTGATGATATCTCCATCAACCCTATGAACTATGTAAACAATAAGATTGTCGCTTATAAGAATCCACATAAGCCTGTGAATGACCCTTATAATCTTTCTGCCTACTCAGGCATGATGTTCAATGGCTATATCTAACTACCATAATATAAAATAAGGCATCCGTCTGGTTCATGTAATACATAAACCGGCGGATGCCTTTATGTTTCTTATTATTCATTAATCAGTTTGCTTCCTGCATCATGTAACTGCTTAACAAATGTACTAAGCCTTACAAGTGCTTTAGAAACATCCACATCATCATCAGCCTTTACAGCCTCTGAAAGCTCCTTAACGCCAGAATTAGCTTCTGCCTCGTCAACTGCCCCAGCCTCAATAATATCCTTAGTTCCATTATATACTTCAAAAAGCCAGTTAAGCCCTTCAATAATAACATTCACCGCATCATGAGTCTCTGGAAAAGGAACTCCTGAAAGTTCTTCTGAGACTTTCTCTATTGCTCCAATAAGCTTCTCGCTGTAAGGAACAGCTTCTTTAAGTACATCTATCTGCTGCTGTCTGTAATCATCCATGATTCTAATCACCTTTCTTTATGAACTTATAGAATATATATCGGCTGGATTGGTGGAAAATTAATATTAATCACCAATAAACTCACACACCGCATCTTCATCAACCGTGCCATCAGACTTTCTTGGCAAAGGTTCTTTTCTTAACACAATCTTCTGAATCTCCCAGCGGTAGCCCTTCTTCTCATTATACTTATCAATACGGCGTTTAAATATATCTTCTGATGCACTCTTGTCGATTGGCACAATAACCGCCGTAAGCCTGTTATTGTAAAATGTTATAAAACCTTCTGCAACTCCATTAATAGCTGTAATCTGTTCATTAGTTCTTACACGGCTTATCTTCTCACCTGTAGGCAACAGAATAATATCCGGATTACGCTGCAACAGAACAAGTCTGCCGGCATTGTTAATCCTTCCGTAATCACCTGTATGATATACTCCATCCTTTAATACATTTTCAGTAGACTCCACGTCATTATAATAGCCTTTCATAACACATGGTCCACTTACAATAATCTCTCCATCATCAGCAATAGATACTGCATTATTATCAAAAAGAGTATACGAACCATCGTAAAGCTCATTAACCCCTACACAACCCGAAGTCTCTGTCATTCCATATATATTATAAACCTTCAAATCACTGTCACAGAGATTCTCAAAAAGTCTGAACGGGCAGCTTGCACCACCTATGATAATAGTATTGAGTTCTTTATTAAACCCACTTATAGCTCGCTGATAGTCAATCATAGAAGGAGTACCTATAAGAATAGTTGGATTATAATAATAAGTATCTGCATCAACATGTCTTAAGCCTCTGCCTATACACACCATAGCACCATTATACAGCGGCCATATGAGGCTGTATATAAATCCAAATTCATTATGAAGCGGAATCTGTGCAAGCACAATATCATCACTTGTACATTCAACCCTACTGTTTATCGCCATAACCGCATTAAGAATATTATCAACAGACAGAACAACCGGCTTATCACATTCATTAGCTGTAGCCGTAAACATGATAATATCACCCTCATGCGTATTCTCATCATATATAAGTCCGTCAACATTATCCTTCTCAGCACTTGATATGATAATAGAATTCTCATCAGAGAGAATATACTGGTTAGTAGATGTCAGTGTATAATTAACTTCCGTCTTCTTAAGAAGGTCAACCCTCGAATCATGAGGAAGGAAGAAATCAACAAGTGCAAGTTCCTTTCCCGCAACAATCGTTCCGAACATATTAACGATCCATCTATATGAAGCCGGCCCGAATATTGCAATCCTCTTTCCTTCAAATTTCTGAAAATGTAATGCCTTCTTAGTTACATCATCAAAAAGCTTCGCATAAGTAACCTTCATCGTATCATAAACGACAGCCACAGCATCTGGCTGGCTCTCGGCATTACTCTTTAACATATTATAAAATGTATTCTTATCTGTCATGATTTTCTCCGTTCTATATACAACATATCAGTTATAACAACCATCTATTATTATAACTTAGCATCAATTAAACACAATATCGAAAATTTCTTTAAATCTGATATCATAAGTGTGAAATTCTGATATTTTTCCGTAGCCATTAGAAGCTATTTGTTTTCTTTCATTATCGTGGGTTAAATAGTAGCTGCACTTATTGCTCAGGTCATCCACTGAGTCATACATAACCATATCTTCTCCTGGAACAAACCAGTCATAATAATCTGCCTGATAATTCGACAGAAGGAATCCTCCTGCTCCCATTATATCCATTCCTCTAAGCGGAATACCAGACTTTATGCTTCTCAATGATATGTTAAGGTTGATTTTAGTATTTTTGAATATATATGGCATAATATCATAATAATCGGCAGCACCTTTGTTTTCAACGCCACAAAATGTCTGTGTCTTGTCATATGTGTATAGATTTATTTTATATGCATCCCCATATTCGTAGCCAAGTCTTGACATAATCTCCATGCGGTCATCACACGCCATTTTCCGTGCAAGAAAATAATCCGCATATAAATACTGTACTGTCTCTACTCCATCACTATTCGGCTTAACCGGGTAATTCTTCATCATATCTTCAAGAACTTTTCCGTTAATCAACTCTTCCAGAAAGAAATATCCATAAACTTTTCGCTGAGCAGTCATTACCGCATCCAGATATCCTTTTGTAAAATCCGATATACCAGTAAGTCTTTCGAATAAATTATGTTTCTCGTTATACATTGAACCCACAAAGGCTATATCTCCACCGTATAACCGCGACTGTTTATTCCTATCCTGCTGGCTTACATCTAACATCCGCCTCATCCTGTCAGCATTAACTGCCAGAGGCATATAATAAACCGTATTAACGCCGCCATTCTTTAATTCCATATATTGTGTCTTGTCAAATATAAAGACATAATTACACGGGTTAATTATCGTATATGAATATAGAAAAACCTGTGGACTGTCATACACAAATGCTATATAAGGAACATTTCTCACCTTGCAATTATTGGATACGACCGGACTGTAATTAAAAGTAAACACACAGTCATATCGACTTCCATCTATCCCTTCCGAAAACTTTTTATCAAACAACCTGTCAAATACAGGACTTACCCTGTTTACATATTCTTCTGTATCAACAATAGTATACTTATGTCCGTTTTTTTCAAAGCTCTCTTTAACATCTTCTGTTCCGAAATTATTATGCTCGAAAAAAAGTATATTCATGTATCAGGTTCCTTTCCTTGCATTAAACTGCTATTATGCAATATATTATCATTTTTAAATTTAATTGCCAACTGATTTAGTGTATAATAGCATCCATAAGATTATTAATATTATTGAGGAACCTGATTATGAAAATTTACTTTTACAGATACGGCAGTATATGTGAACCAGATGCTGTAGATTCATTTAAAAGATTAGGGCTAACCGTAGATGAAGAAACAATTGAAATCAGCCGAAAGGATTTACTTCCAAAAGAATGTGTATCAATAGCTTCTCCTAAGTTAATGAACAATTCCTACTCTTTCGTATTCACCATTAATTTTTTCCCTTGGCTTTCCGATGTATGCCAGATTGTTAATGTCGTGTATATCAGCCTTATTGTAGACAGTCCTGTAATGGAACTTTATTCAAAATCTTTAAGCAATTCTGTCAACAGAATATTTCTATTCGATAGAATGTTATTTAATGAATTTGAACCATATAACAAGGGACATGTTTTCCATATTCCACTTGCAACTAATATCCGCCGTAACGATGAGGTTATAAAGAATGCAAGTACACAGGAAAACAGAAAATTTACAAGTGATATATCCTTCATAGGATCCACATATCAGGAAAAGTGTCCTTTCAACCGCGCAATTCTTCCAGAATATGAAAAAGGTTATGTCGACGGAATTATCAATGCACAGCTCGGTGTCTACGGATACAATTTTATCGAAGATATGCTTACTGATGATATGACAGAACGATTATTAAACTGTATACCATATCACTATGAGTTTCCAGAAGGCTACCGTGCCAATAATAAAGCTCTTCTTGCTCAGGAATATTTAAGCGTTAAGGTTGCTGAACAGGAAAGGCTGCGTCTTTTAAAGCTGTTGTCTGATTCATTTAATGTTGACATATATACAGGCAGCGACACTAGCAGCATGCCTCATATACACAACAAAGGTTTTGCAAAATCACTTACTGAAATGCCTGTTATATTCCACAACAGCAAAATAAATCTAAATATAACAGCCAAATCCATTCGTTCTGGTCTTTCTCTCCGAATATTTGATGTTCTTGGATGCGGGGGCTTCCTTATAACTAATTATCAGGCAGAATTACCAGAGTTCTTTGAAATAGGCAAAGACCTTGTTGCATATGAAAGTGAAAATCATCTCAAAGAATTATGTGCTTATTATCTCAAACACGATGATGAACGAACTGAAATTGCCCGACATGGCTATGAAACTGTCGTAAACAATCACACATATGATATCCGTATGCTCCAGATAATAGATAAGTCGTTCCCAGCCCGGTAATGGGCGGGAACGACTATTTTAATTCCACATATTAAACATCTGGTATTCAGGCTCAAGCTTCTTGCTCATAAAGCTTTTTTCTGTTCCACCCTGAGTATAATAGTCTATTGCATCCATTATATCCCTACATACATTTCCCTGATTACTAAATGTATCTCTTCCCTTCTGCAATATACTTTCATACTCTTTTGAGTGATTCATAACCGATAAAACCTTATCTCTTAAATCGTTCTTTTTACATTTTATGACATAATCCATAGGAACACTTGCTGGTCTAGGCGGATTCTGATCTGGTATCATCCAGTCCGTCACCGCAATACTAGGCTTTCCGAACATAAGTGCCTCTGCCATCACACTTGATTCATCAGAAACAACTATATCGCATAATGCTAAAGCTGTCATGATGCTCTCTTCTGGTTCAATATAATATAAATTCTCGTATTTACCTTCATGCAACGAGCGCATATATTTAATATTATCTATAATATGTTGATATGCCTCTGGCCAGTCAGCTTGTTTTACAATCATATTTACATCAAGTTGTTCTAACGCTTTAATGAATTCATCTTCTTTATTATCATTTTCCCATGATGGTGCATACAGCACTGTAAATCTATCAGGCAGTTTTAATTTTTTTCTAATTTCAGCTGCTCTTTCAGAAACGCTTGTATCATTAACATAATCACTTTTGGGGTATCCAAACTCATATGTTCCACATCTCGGATTGGCATAATAAAAGGATGCACATTTCTTCCATCTGTCTGCCCATGATTTTCCAGGAACAATTCCTATGTCAAAAACATTCCATCTTTCATTCTCCCATAAATTAGGCCACCTGTTATGTCCCTGAGCCAGATCATGTAATAATATCAATGAAAAATTCGAATTTTCTGGGTAGCATACATGCTGACAATATACTCCAATCTCCGCCTTTTCTTTTTTATCACTTGTAAACTTAACTGCATATCCTCTTTTAACCGTCTCATCTGCAATAGGCTTCAAATTAAAATATTCTCCTTTATCTGTATAAAAGAATGTCATCTCTTTCTTTATACCATCTGGATATGAATTCACCGGATCAGCTTTCTGATAATTTTCCGCTATACTATATATAAGTTGTGTATACTCTTGTTCCTCCATACTTTCGTCATATTTCATTAACTGTTTCGCTTTTACAAATGAGTGTTTCATACAAAAAATTTTCTGAAATGCAATCATTTGAAACAACATATATAATCTATTAATTGCTTTCGTCTTATAAATATTCTGGCATTTTATATCAAACACACAATTTTTATTTATCAAAATATCCGACAATGAACCATACAGATTAACATTATTGCCAATACAGTAATTTATTAATGTTTCTCCTCCTAGTACAATATCATCAAATGTATCTCTATATGCATAATCTTCGTGTCCGATGATATTCCCATCATTATCGATATACATTCTAGGTGACATAACTATATTAATCTTTTCTAAGCATTCCATTTTCCATACCATCTCTGATATTTTATCAACATCGTACTCATAATTATCTTCCCAGAAACATATATATTTGCTGCTTGTCGACTTCATATAGTCAATTATATCTATGTTTGAATCTTCTTCTGACAATTTTGCCAGTTCAATATTTTGGTATTTCTGTGATTGTATAAATTCATTAATAGCAGTTTCATTATTATCAAGGCAAATTACTGACACCTGAGGACCATTTTCATTTATAAGCCACTTATATTGCTGAACAAAATCATCCATAGAAAATGTTCTGGCATATATAATTAAAGCCTCATACGCCGCATAATGATTTCCAGCATCAATTGCCTGATATATAATATATTGCATGTTTTTTCTTGTGTCATTTATCATAAGATTTTCCCTGCCCCAAAAACTTTAAATTCTTTATATCTTTATATTCTTTAATTTGTTGCTGCATAATCTTTTTTACATTATCATCAGCATTAAGATATCTGACAATAAACTGCGGCACCTCAGGAACGTCTTTTAATATAATTTCATCCGAAAGCGAACCCACATATTGAATCACATCCATGATAGTACCATTCTGTAGAATTCTGTCAATTTCTTCTTCTATCTTGGAAATCTGCTTTTCATTATGATTATGCATATTGTCATATAACATTCTTATATTTTTAGTTATGTCGTCATCTTTCATTTCTGATAGCTGCCTGTAGTTGAAAGCTGAATATTTATTCTGAACTGTATTAAGAAACACCTGTTTAAGATTGTAATAACATTCAAATTTATTCTGCAAATTGTAGTGTTCAATAACCTCCGACATAGGTATATATTTCTCTATATTTTTATTATCTGAATATAATTCAATGATGTTATAAAACAATCCAAAACTTGCTGGTATATCATTAAGACACCATTCCTGATCTATCCACACATAATCGCCATTTTCTTGAACAAAACAATTCTTATGTATCATATCCACATATATATTTTTTAAAACTTTATCATTTTCACCAAATCCAGATAAAGCCATATCAGAAGAACTATTAAATATCGCATTTAACTTACTTGATTCTTCTGAACTTCTTTTTATCTCATAAAAAATCTTATCCCATATATCATAAACTTCTTTTTCTTTTCCATCTATATACGCACTCATCAAAAGTTCTGTCAATGCGATTCCTTCAACCTTCTTGGTATACATAATGTTATCCACAATATTAGTATCTGACACAAGGAGACCTCTCTCCTTCAAATGCTTATGATTAATATGAGTTGCTTTTAATGCTGCCAGACTATTATTGTCTGCAATCTTATAATATCCATTATCCTTAGAATAAACTGTTATCATGCTGTATTCTTTATTTCTAAATGGTGATGAAACAGCATATTGTATTTTTCCTAAATCAACATTGTTCACCGAACATTCCACCATAAATGAGTTTGCAAAGAAATCAAACACATCATTATCAATCAAATCTCCATATATATGTTGCTCATTAGAAATCATTGACTTACCATTTGGTTCATAATATGGTATACAGCTATCGATTGAACCATTCTTTGGCAGATAATCCTGAGAGTATACAACTTGTGGCATCTTATAATCCGGCATCGGATAATAGAAATATGTATTATTAAAACCAGACGATTCCAGAAGCCTCTTTAATTGTTTTTTAGAGAATGTTCTTGCCACATTGCTGTATGTATAATCATTAATTCCATCAAAAGGAATGCCGCTATGGTCTTCTGGAGCTCCACACCAGTATTTAAGCCCATATTTATTTTCAATAGCTACTATAAGCTTTCCATCCGGCTTAAGCAGCTGTTTTATTTTAGACAGGAAGTCTTTATATGGATTACTTGATGATGTAAAATTATTCTGATATTCAAGCACTCCTATAATAGTTATATAATCGTACTTTTTCTGAAATTCAATATCATTAAGGTTTCCAACAATTATTTCAAGATTATCATATTCCCTGCATCTCAAATATGCTGCTGTTGCTCTTCTTTCAGATAACTCTACCGCCGTGACAGACTTACATCTTTTACATAATAATTCTGTTATAGCTCCCATACCACAGCCTATCTCTAACACTTCTGAATCTGCCTCAAATGGATACCAGTTTAACAGATTCTGACGCATCTTTGTCAGATGATAAAACACTGGCCATGAATAATTATTGCTTATTGCCTCTTCGTAATCTGTATTGCTGTTACCTGCGATAATCTTTAGCACTTCATCTTCAATATCTCCATCAGAATACTTATCATCTCCTGTATAGAATTGTGTGTTAAATTTGGGTCTTGGTTTGTCACCAGCATATCCGTACTTTTCTAACTCTATCATATGTCACCTCATCTATTTATTCTACTAACTAAATATCATATCAAAATTCATTTATATTCATTTAAATATATTTCTCTATACTTATTATATTTTTCTAAATTAAGGAATCCATCATCGTGAATACCCCATGAACTATCCATATAAGGGACAACTACCTTATAACCTTTTCGTCTAAATTCTTCACTTTGTGATGCATCATAAAAATCCCATCCTGTAAATATATCCTCTCTCCACTCTGTATCATATTGTGTTGCAATAAATAATCCATCTACCGCTTCTACTTCCATATATAGTTTTTCGTTTTTATCTGATGCTATAAATTCCTTTGTGGAAAACACACCGCATGAATATATACGTCCTACTCTTGGAGCATTCCACATGCAGCCATCTGCTGGCATCTTTTCTGTCCCTATAAGACCAATCATTCCAATATCTTCATCTTCAAATATGTGTAATATATCAGCTAAAATATCCTTTTTAATAAGAATACATCCTGATGCATGTATATTTTATATTTAGCATCTGATTCTTTCATTGCAGCATTATACCCTGATGCCATCGAATCCGCCTCATTTATTGTCAATACATCTATAGTATATCCATCCGGAACTATTAAATTTTTGATATAGTGCAGGCATTCCTGCATGTATTTATAATCATTAACACATATTATAAAGCAAACCTTTCTGTTATTCATTATTCATCCCTTTATATATGCTATTCCCATAATATGCTTTAAAGCTACATCTGACAGTTTATAATTAGCAAGATATTTTTCTATTTCTTCTGCAATTGCCTGTTCACAATCCCTGTCAAACTGAAATCGCCATATTAAAAATTTTAATCCTGTTATTATATTTTCTAATTCTTTCATATTTCTGTTAAATGAAAAAATGGTCTTTTCTATATTCTTCTTTTTTTCTTCCTGATATATAGACATAGCTATACTGCAATACGCAAGTTCCATATCTCCAATCATTATATTTTTTAAAAAATCTTTGTTTTCAAATAATTGTTCAATATTATCTAATGAATTAGGGGTGCCAATCTTTAACTGTTCATCAATGTATTCTTTATAATAATTTTTGTCGTTCATGCCATTCCATTTCCCTATTATAAAAAAAGCTGGCGCTATAACGATTGTAATCGCTAAGCCCAGCTTTTATATATATTTGTCTTATATTACTGTAAAAGTGAAAGAACTCCCTGTGTCTGCTGATTAGCCTGAGCAAGCATTGACTGTCCAGCCTGTGAAAGAATATTATTCTTGCTGTACTGTACCATCTCTTCAGCCATATCTGTATCACGGATACGTGACTCTGCTGATGATGTATTCTCACTTGTTGTATCAAGATTGTTGATTGTATGCTCAAGTCTGTTCTGAAGAGCACCAAGATTAGATCTCTGATCTGATACTGCCTTAATTGCACTCTGAATCTTTGTCATTGATGCACCTGCAGAACCATTGCTGCTAACTTTAAGATCAGCTTTCTCAACGCCTAAGATTCCATTAGCCTCCATGTTGCTAATACTTATTGTAATATTCTGTCCTGAAAGAGCACCAACCTGAAGATTCTTGTTTTGGAAATTACCATCCAAAAGATTCATAGTATTAAACTGTGTTGTAGAACGAATTCTATCAATTTCATCATACAACTGATCCATCTCAGCCTTAATAGCACCTCTGTCATCAGATGTATTAGTATCATTAGCTGCCTGTGTTGCAAGCTCATTCATTCTCTGAAGAATTGAATGTGTCTCGTTAAGGGCACCTTCTGCTACCTGGATAAGAGAGATACCATCCTGTGCATTATCAGATGCCTTATCAAGACCTCTGATCTGGCTTCTCATCTTTTCTGAGATTGAAAGACCAGCTGCATCATCTGCTGCTCTGTTAATCTTATATCCTGATGATAACTTCTCTGTTGACTTCTGAAGAGCACTTGTTACCATTCCCATCTGTCTGTGTTCATTGCTGAAAGATTATGCTGTACTACCATAATTAAATTCCTCCTTGAAATATAGCTTCCTAAACTAATATAAAATAATAAACAATGATAATTGTTTTATCATTTTCTCATCGCTTATGTTATATTTATCGGAGATATTCCAGAATACTTAACCCCTAAATTAAAATTTTTCAATTTTTTAATTTCTGCACATAATCTTCACATATTCCTGTGCTTTATCCCTCATAATCTCCATTCCTGTCTGTATATCCTGTAACGGATATTTATGTGTTATAAACATTTCCGGATGAATCTCTTCATTTGCAAGCATCTTAAGCACATAATGCCAGTCGTCATCTTCTTCACCTGTATATGATGAATTCCATGTTCCACTAAGCTTCAACTGTTTTCTCAATATCCTCCAATATGTATCCTTAGACATACTCATGTCAGAATATGGATTACCAACTAAAACAATGTGTCCTGCCGATACCGCAAATTCAATTGCCCTGTTTACAGTATCATTCTTTCCAACACATTCAAATACATAATCTGCCTGTATACTATCTGCATTATAATGCTGTTCATCAATTCCAAGACGCACTACAAAATGTTTCTGCATCTCTTTATTTCCTACAACATAAATATTCTGTATCCCTCTTGCCTTAAGAAACATTGTAAGCAGAAGGCCTATTGTTCCAAGACCTATAACATACACAGATGCATCATCTGGTATATTAAATCTTCTAACAGCATGAAGTGCTACTGCCATTGGTTCCATCATTGCCGCCTGCTCATAAGAAACATTGTCAGGAAGTTCTATAAGATTCCATTCTGGCACAGCCACATACTCCGCGAATCCTCCATTACATCTTGAACCCAGATAATTGTAGTTACTGCACATTTCATACATTTTCTTCTTGCAGCATGGACACTCTCCACATGGAATGAGTGGGAATATTCCCACTCTCTTTCCGTTCCATTCAGATTCTTTATCAAATGTATCTATAACCTTACCAGAGAATTCATGTCCGGGAATAATAGGGTGGATATGTGCACCTGTCTTATATATTCTTGGAATATCTGAACCACATACGCCTGCTGCCATCACCTTCACCAGCACCCATCCTGCCTTTATCTGTGGTTTCCCGATTTCTTCATATCGTATATCACCTATTCCATGCAATACCTGTGCTTTCATAATTTCCTAAACCTTCTCCTCGAATCTCTCCATATCAGCCTTAGTAGTTATCTTATAATTATTCTCATCTCCCGGAATCATAACGATATCCATTCCAGCCATAACCGCCGGCTCTGTTGAACCATTGATTAATAGAATCTTATCCGGAAGCAGTACTTCATTAGCCTTAATATAAGGCATGAGCTTAAAAAGCTCTGGCGCCTGTCCAGCATATATCTTTCTCCTGTCAATAAGTGATGTTACGCTTTCCCCATTCTCACTGAAATATACAGTGTCCTTCATAGGAAGCACTGGCAGTACACCATCATGTCCATCAATTGCTTTAACACACTCACTTATAAGCTTTTCTGTAAGAAGTGGTCTTGCGGCATCATGAATAAGAACATTAGCCTGCTCTCGCTCTTCACATTCCAATGATGCCTCGATTGCCTTAAGTCCATTATATATTGACAATTGTCTGTTCATTCCAGGGCTGGCAAATCCTTTGAACTTGTTATCCTTCTTGATGTTCTGCTGCCACATTTTATCTGCAACTATCCACACAGCATCTATCTCAAGTGAATGTTCCAATGTTTCAAGACAATAATCAACTATCATCCTGCCATTAATTTTAATATACTGCTTAGGAATGTCCATTCCAAGCCTTGTGCCGGTTCCACCAGCAAGTACTAATGCTATGTTCATAGCTCCCATCTCCTACAGCTTTCTGATTTCCTTTAAAATGTCGGCATAAGATTTATTCTTACCAAAAAGCAATGTCGTTCCAAGCACAAATCCTTTTACCCCCATAGGTGCAAATGTTGATATCTTGTCTGCACCACATGCGCCATCCCAATACACTTCAAAATGCATTTCTTCACGAATCTTAAGAAGTCTTTCTATCTTCCTGCCAACATAAGGAAGATACATCTGACCAGCATTTCCGGGATTAACCGACATAACCAGTACCTTATCAACTATCTGAAGCATCTCCATGACAGTCTCTATACTTGTGCCAGGATTAATAGCAATCCCAGGAATAAGTCCGGCATCAATTATCTTCTGCAAAGTAGTCGAAGGGTGATATTCCGCTTCAGGATGAATATATACAGTATCGCCTTTTCTTAATGAATTAAGAAATAAGTTAATATGCGTATTAGGGTGTTCAATCATAAGATGAACATCCAGTGGCTTATCCGTTGCAGAACGTATATACCGCATATCATTAAGTGACATTGCAAAATTCGGGACATAACGACCATCCATAATATCAATATGGAATGAATCAATCCCTGCCGCTTCAAGTTCTTTAACTTCTTTCTCTAAATTGCCAAAATTGGCACACATCATAGATGCTGTAAATTCAGTGTACATATGTATTCCTTCCTGTAACTCCAATTCATATAAAATCAGCATGTATCATATCTATAATGATTCTTTTTTACTTCTTTTTACTGGTTTTGTCAAACGATACATAATTATTACAATCTTTCATAAAACTAACCATAATTATTATTATAACAATACCTATCGGAAATGCAGCTACAATGCTTACCGACTGAAGACAATTCATGGAACTCTCTGAAAACAACAGTGCTATCGGAAGCAAAATCAACAGAATACACCACATAAACTGAACTCTTTTATCTGGCTGTTTTCCATCTTGTAATTCATGATAACAATAACATGATGCTGTCAATGCAATTGAATCAAACGATGTTGCATAAAAAGCTGTCATAGTCAACAGGACAACTATCATAATAACTGGTGCACATGGCAGTGTTTTTATGATGCCTACAATCATTCCATAAAGGTCGCCATCTGCCATATACTTACCAATAAAATCAGCTTTGCCTGTCATCTGCAATCCCATAGAATAATTTCCAAATACAATAAAACTCATAAGCGTTGAACCAACGCCAAACATATACCCACCAACAATTATCTGACGTACCGTTCTGCCACGTGATATATTCCCAATAAAGAAAGGAACAGCCACACACCATACCATCCAATAAGACCAATAATAAATCGTCCAATTCTGTGGGAAAGACGTTGTGCGAAGTGGATCAGTAAATGTTGCTAAAGAAATAAAATTCTGAACCATTGTTCCTAATGATGCAAATCCAGTTTCAACAATGTATTGTGTTTCTCCACTAAATAAAAGAACAAAAACTATCAACCCAAAAAACATACATATACATAACCTTGCCAATTTACTAATTCCCTTAAACCCATGAAGCAAAGAATATGTATAAATTACGCATGTAATCACTAGAATTATAATATTAATAGCCGTACGACTGACTGTAACTTGAAACAACTCTCCAATAATTGCAGCCATCAGCGGTGTTGCAATACTAAATGTAGTTGCCGTTCCTGCAAGAAGTGCAAACACAGCTAAAAGATCAATAATCCGTCCAACCCAGCCATCTACATGTTTTCCCAAAACAGGGCGGCAGGCTTCTGAATACCTTTGATGCTTTCTTTTTCTTACATGAATCATAAAGCCAAATGCAACTGCCAGGACAAGATAAAATCCCCATGGTATAAAACTCCAATGAAACAATGAATATACTCCAGCCCATTCCTGAATGCCTCCCATCTCTTGAATGTGTGGATCAACTGCATATAACACCCATTCAGAAAATGAATAGAATAAAATATCTGCTGCCAATCCACATGTAAACATCATTGAGCCCCATGTAAAAAATGAATACTTAGGTTTTTCATCAGACTCCCCAAGTACAATATTTCCATATTTAGAACCTGCTATATATAATGACAGAATAAATATGCCTAATCCAATCATAAGGTAATATATGCCCAATGTATCACCAAAGAATAATCTAATCTGCCCCAATACATTATTTGACCGTTCTGGGAAAATAAAAAAAAGAACGCATAGTGCTGTTATAACCGCCAATGGTACAAGTGTTATCAGCCAGTCTATTTTCCCATGCTCTTTTTTTATATTCAATTTAATTTTCTCCTTCTGCATATTTTTCATATTTTTCATCTAAAGAAATCAATTCAGTTAAACTGTCAATTTCCACAATATCATCCGCTTTCATTGGGTAAATTCCAAGTTTAAATTCTTGTGGATAACAAAATAACGCAATATCGTCCCAATATATCTGTCGATTCTTCTTCTCCTCAAACTCTACCTCAAGAAAATGTTTTAATTTCTTACCATCTTGTGTTGTCCATCTGGAAATACCATACAGCTGCCATCCATTTTTACCACCAGTACGGCTGCAAGATGTAACAAATCCTTCCTCAACTGTTTGAATCCATTCCGTTGTTTCTGTGTCAGTCCATACACTATTATAACCTGAATATTCAAACACTGGTGACAAAACATTCTCATTATAAATAATCTGATCGCCATCCAGTATAATGACATTATCAATATGCTCTCTAGCAACATACAATGAAGAAATATTATTACAAGTATTATAATATGGATTTTCAATCAGTTTAACTCCATTATATTGTTTCTCCAGTTCCCCGAATTTATCCTTTAAATATCCAACCACAACATATATTTCAACAATCCCATTTTTATGAAGCCCCTCAATTACAGTATCAATCATCCTGACACCATTTACATTCACTAAGGGTTTGGGGATCGCCAATGTAACTGGATGCATACGGTTTCCCAAGCCAGCAGCCATAATAATTGCTCTTTCCACTCTGTGCATTTACTCATTTCCTCTTTTTCAGCTCATTCTGAACTATTCTGTAATATTCCTTAGCATAATGATACTGATATAAAGCATATTCGCCCAATTCTACTCCAAGCTTTCTTTTATACTCACACCAGTTACTCCATAACAATCCACATGCTGCTATATAGCAATAAATCTTAATCCTTGTTTTATCATTACAGCCTTCTGTAAAATATGCTGTTATCAGACTATCTGCCTGGCGTTTGTTATACAGTGAATAAATACAGAACATTGCTACATCCACATGAGGATCCTGCATTCCTGCATATTCCCAGTCAATCAGCCGAATATCTTGTTTCTCATCTTTTTCAATGAAAAGAAAATTATCTGGTACAGCGTCTATATGTGTCAGTACTTTTTCTGGTTTTTGTGCATCTATATATGTCTTTAACGAAAATATATCTGCCTTGGTCTTTTCATAATCCTTGTATACAGATGGTGTTCCATCCCACAATGATTCATAAAATTCTATCTGTTCAAAAATATCAAATTCGTGCTGCACCTTTAATTTCAATTCATGAAAATTCCTCAGTGCCTTCATACATTTCTCTACATCTGTATAATTGAATGGATTACATACTCTGACTTCTTCCATAAACTCGGTTATTTTATATCCATTTTCAGGATTAATATATACAATATCATCACAAATCTTTTTTTCTTTAATTATATTATACACTTCTGCTTCGTGCTGACGGTTGATGAGTTTATCCGTCCCCTCGCCAGGTATGCGCATGATATATTTCTTGTCATTACATACAAAGGAAAACGAGCGGTTAGTCATTCCTTTTTTTAGGACAACAATATCTGTAATTTTCTCTTGTTTTACGCTCAAAGCCTGACATATCACTTCAATCGCATCTGCTTTCATCTGACTGGAATTGTTCTCCATCTCATGTTTATTCTCCTGTTTATTTCCATGATTCTTTTTCTTCATTTTGTCATCAACTCCAAAATATCAATTATCTCATTTTGTTTAACATCATGAATACCATAAAAAATAATCTTCTGTTCAGGAATCCCCATATCCAGAAGATAGTTTTTTACAGAGATACATACTTTTTCATTTAATATAGCAATGTATACCATATCAAAATCAATATTTACAATATCTTCTGGTGCAATTATTTTTTCTGCATTCCACTTTATATTCTTCCAATTGCTGTCTGCTACAGCTAGAACTACAGCATGCAATTCATCACTCACAGTTTCAACAAATGCCTGTCCATAATTCCCAGCTCCATAAACAACTATTTTTTTGTTTTTTAATTTATAAAAAAAAGAAGCATTATTAATAAACAGATTCATTTTTTTTAATTGTAATATGAAAGACATATATGTACATACTTGTTTTTTCCAATCTGCTTCATTTATATCAGATTCAATCGCCATTAAATCTCTATATAGGCCAATAACTGCTTTATCACTCACTGATGTTCTTACCATTGATTTTTCTCTCTGAACATAATGATAAGGACATATCTTTATGACTCTTAATGAACGCGTAAGATTAAGACTTTGAACGACAAAATCCAAATCCTCTCCAATAGCCACATCAGGAGAAACTTTATTGATACAATTACATAATATATCCCTTTTTATAAATTTACATACGAGATTAGGCAAGATATTAAAGCCAAAGAAATAATTATCTGCAAAGATACCAGGCAGAACCGCATTTTTTATATCATTTTCTTTATATACGCCTTCATCAATCCAATCATACTTTTCTACGCTTTTAAAAGTATAATCTTCTAATAATCCATATGAAATCATATCTTCATTGTCCATCCTATTCACAATAAGTTCATAAGCATTGCTATCCAACCAGTCATCCGCATCAACAAATGTAATATAATCACCTGTAGCCTGTTTAATCCCCGATATTCTTGCTCTGACTAATCCTTCATTCTTCTTATTTATTACAACAACTCTAGTATCTAATGCAGAATATTTATCACATATGTCAATACTCTCATCTGTAGAACCATCATTAACAAATATTAGTTCCAGATTCTTATACGTCTGATTAATCACGCTCTGTATACATTTATCAAGATATTGCTCCATATTATATATTGTTATAATAACTGATATCTTACAATTATTCATTGGCTTCTTTCCATTCTCTCTACAATATCATTATACTTCTGTACGGTCATCATTCTATTATTTCTAGATTTCTCATCAAGCCAGCCACCATTAAAATGATGAATCGAATATGTATTTTCTGTAATAACAGTCTCTCCACTCATATAATCATATGGGTGGAAATAATCTGATGAAAATACTGTCATTCCATTAATTGTCTGCACCTTATTGTTAGGTTTAAACCCATTATGTATTAATGGCATAGTCTCGTAATAGCCGCATGTGGTAAGATTCATACTCCCGTCTTCCATTACAAATCTTTCATTTACCCTAAAATCCAACATTTTCTTTATCATAGGATGATAAGGAATTGCTCCACTACATCCTCCCACATTAATATTCCCCCATTTTTCCACGCCTGCAAATGCATCAAATACAAGAAGGTCATCAAGATTCTTTATTAATTCAACATCAGTGTCTATATACAAGCCACCATGGTTATAAAGTATATCCAACCTTGCAATATCTGGAACAAATCCCCATTTTCCAGCCCCATATGCCTGACGCATATACAAATTCTTTTCAACATCATAATTATCTTCATCCCAGCGGACAATCTTGTAATCAGGGCAATATTTCTTCCATGATTCAATACATTTTTCAAGATAATCTGGCATCTGACTTCTGGAAAACCAACAATAATTAATTACCTTTGGAATCCTTTGACTCCCATTTTTTTTATTTTCTGCTCTGTTTAACTGTTTTGCATGCATTGCAAGAATAACCGGGATAACAACACATGTATTATCTTTAAGTTTTTCAATTGAATCCAGCATATTCAGTACTCCCGAATAGTTACTATTAGTTATAAGAATTATTGTATTCTTAGGCAACCTGTCAAGGCATTCTGGTGATTTAATCTCCACATTGCGACCATTAATGGGAATAATGTCTCTCTGTTTTCGCTTATCACTATCTATATAGAACAATAAATTGTCAAGCAATCCATATTCAGTAATTATATAAGGCATAACAACTCTGCCAATCATTCCAGCTCCATATAGAACAATATTACATTTATATTTATCAATATGTTCTTTTACTTTCTCGAGAGAATCGTACCTTATAACCATAGAGCCTCCTTATGCATACACAATATAATCAACATTATGCTCATCCAGATAATCAATAATATCAAAATATTTCTTCCAGTCAGATATCTTATATTTCTCAACTATGACCTGACAACCATCATACAGCTTATTTTTTCTTTGCCAAATTTTTTTTGCATCACACATAGTATGAATATAATATGGATTATTATATGACTTGTATCTCGAAAATCTTCTACCAACTCCATGCACTGTACTTCCTGCATCATTTGGCCACTGCATGTAATCTCCGTACTCCATCTTAAGCATTCATGACGGATCCTTTGGACTTAAAAACACACGATTTTCAAAACTAATTTCGGTAAGTGGAAGTACATCTTCTATAGAAATATACCCATTACATACTTTCAGAAAGTCAGTTTCCAATCCATAGCAGAGATGACTGCCATTTTCTCTAACTATTTCACCATTGCTTCTCTTCTCTTTATACCATTTATCTCTTGCAATGATTGACTTATCAGATTTTTTATCAAATTCATTTTTCATATGTATATCAATGTCCATCAATTGTTCAAAACTTATGTTATCATTATAATAGTCTATCGGAAATATATCCAAAACAATTGGTTCTGGTATTCTCTTAAAAAACACCTTTACAAACTTACCGTTAGAACACAATGCATAGTCATTATCACATCTATTAAGAAATCTATACATTTCATAGTATAGTCTTTTTTCATCATAATACGGTACTTCTGAATTATAGAACCACCCATGCATCTCATAATAATTTATCATTTTATCATATTCACTTCGAATCATCATAAAATCAATGTCATCATCCCAAGGAATAAACCCTTCATGTCTGACTGCGCCTAAAAGTGTACCACCTTCAAGCATTATTTCTAATTTGTTTTTTTTTAAATCCTCACTTAATCTATAAGCAGCTTCCAATAACTCCAGCTGAAATATTCTCAACTTTCCTCTGGCAGATTTCAATCTTGTTATATCACAAGTCGAAACAAAGAATTCTATCCGCTCCTGTGTATATCTTTCCTGTTCCTCTGCATAATAAAACATCAGCCTATATATATCCTTTTCAGAACATTTCTTGAGAAATTCATCTACCGTTATCCCAGTTTCATTCATATAACTTTTCAAAAATGTGTAATTCAACATCTTTTCTATACCATACTCTTTATTCAGCTGATACTTAATCTGAGTAAAAAATTCCGTTTTCGTCGCAATTACTAATATACATTCATCTGCATATTTATTTAACTCTGATGGAGGAATCACCTCTATTCCTTCAATCAGCTTCCCATGTAATTCACTGTTATTATCTGACCAGAACTTAACATTGCCGTTTTGCCCTCCGAAAAATTGTAATGCCTGTCTTCCAAATAATCCTGTCCCAAATATTATGAATTTGTACATTGTTTTAATATCCTCATCCTTTAAAAATCATTATAACTATTCTTCATAAAATTCAATTTTTCTTTGGAATTTATCAAAACAGCCGCTAATTTAACAAATTGTCTATTTGTAAGGCTATACTGTATATGATCACTTTGAATATGTATATCATATTCCGAATATTTTTTGTCATAACCTTCGTTTAATTCTATTTTCACATCTTGATCTGCTATTTTAAATTTCCCTATATCCCGTATCTTTTCACCCATTTATTTTCTCCTCAAGCAATTTAATATTTTTCTTATTTAAATATACCCATGAATCAATTGGTGTAGCAAAACTATAATTATTTTTTTTCATAAAGCCAGCTAACGCCTTAATATTATCTTCAATATTCCATTCGTCAAAGTTTTGTATAATAAAGCTCTTATATTTACTGTTATCATCAGTCTTTTTTTGAATCAAATAATGATATAGCAGAGAATATTTTTCATTTACATTATCTAATACATAATAATTCATATGCGATAATCTATCCCTTAACATATGCAGTTCCCACAGTTCATCATAATAACCATCTCCAATCTGTCTAATGTCTATTAGTAATTTCTTGTCATTAACGATTGTATAATAATTAAAACATTTATTTTCTATTTCATTTTCATTTAACGGTTTAGCATGTATTTTAGATATAAACTTTCCTGCATCTTTACATAAAATATCCCAATCTTCTGATTCATCAAATTCTTCGTTTATTGATTGTGCATTTCTCAAAAAAACATACTCTTCACCTTTGATTCCATCTAGCAAATCATTTATCGAACTCCACATTCAGCCTATACTCCTATTGATAATTTGTAATCCAATCAGGATCACAGTATCTGCAAAGGTCATACCCTAGAGGATTAATATCCGATCTCTCATAGTCAAAAATATTCCCACATTTTTGTGTTGCATTGCTATCGTAACAACATCCCCTCAATGAGCCATCCCACATAACCGCAACTTTTCTGTTTCTCAGATAATAACAATTCCTTATTCTATTCCTAACCTCAATATCACTATAAACCTTTCTTCTTCCCTCAACATTTCCCCCCCCATGAATGCGATGTGATATGTCGAATATTAGGATTGTCATATATATCTTTGACACCTATATCATTTAACCATTCATGGGCCTGTTCTTCATTATGTTCTAATACTTGCCCCATAAATTGTATTTTACTGTAATTAGAATTCTGCTTATATATATTCAGCAATTCAAACCAATTTTCAACAGATTTCTTAGTATGAAAAGATATATACAAAATCGACTTATCAACCTTGGAAAGAATATCTAACAATCTCTCACCTTTTTCATTATCTAACAATAATCCATTTGTAGATATCATAATATTCACACCTAATTCTGCCATCCTTCCGAGATATGTGAAAAATTTTGGATGTAATAACGGTTCCCCCATGCAATGCACAGCCACTGTTTCATTTTTATAAGGTGGAACATATTTTAATGTTTCTTCAAATACTTCATCGGAAATATATCCTTTGTGGAATTTGAGTACGGAATTAGGACAATTAGGGCATTTTAAATTACAGTTATTTGTAAATTCAATGGAATTTATTTCTGGTTGACATAAATGCGTTGATTTCCATTCAACATAATTTAAAGCATGTTCATATTTTTTTGAATTATTCTCTTCTTTTATTTCTTCAAGTCTTTTTTTATATTGTTGAAGATTTCTTTCTCCCACTTCTTTTGCATTTTCATATTTAAATTCTTCTATTAAATTAATATCAATTTCTTCCAATGTCCCATTTGAATTCAAATGCCACACACTGCATGTTGGTATTAAATCTTTTATAAAATGCAGTAATGATGGATTATCTTCCACACCTACCATTATTCTATTATCGTCTTTTTTTACCTCATGAAACAATTCATCTAATGTAATCACTTTAATGTCCTCTATTGTTTTTCCCCATTTTCTTCTATCATTATCATACCAGACAATGTCTTTTTCATTTTTTAAGAAAGTATCCTTAATTTTTCTTCCTGTTTTTCCACATCCTACTATTATAATCATGTTGTATCCTTCCTATATCACTACTAGTATTTATCATTTATTATATATTCATCATATGCCTTTTCATATTTATCATTTTTCAAATAATCTATTAATTTATCAGCATATCCAAAGAACACTGTTTTTAATAAATTTATAAAATTATTTTCATCCAATATATCTCGATTCTTTTTTATAAAAATTATACTTTCTTCAGAGAATCCGTTGGAATTTATCGTTGAATCTACTATAACATATAACACCTGCATAATATTATCTAAAGAATTATTATATATATGATTCCAACAATAACCTTGTATTTTTTTATCTAGCGGCATTACTGCATTTTCGAATTTACTCTTGCAGCAAATGCAATCTGAAACTAGAATCTTTATATCACTAAGGCTAATATATACCATTCTTTGCATTGAATATAAAAAGCTGTAATATCTGAATTCACTTTTACCAAAATAAGAGACTCCAAATTGTTTACAAAAATCTATCACTTTATTTTTTTCTAACACAATAATTTTATCTGCAACTACTTTGCCATTATGACTCCATCCCGTATCTATGCAGAAGAAATCATATTCCTTTTGTTTCAAATAATTTATAAATTCTGCATAACTATAGTCTAATGTATTTAATTCCTCTGACCATTTTTTTACATCCTTAATTTTCACTTTTTCTTTTTCTAAAAAAACATCTTTTGATTTTTCAATCAAATTGCACTGCTCTTCAATACTTTTTTCACCAGAGAACGTAATCTTACAAACTGGAATACTTGTTTCTTCCCCTAACAGCTTAAGTAAGCATGCTGCTCGATGATCGCCATCATAGATCTGGTTATACTGATTTACCAAAATATATTTATTATCATATGGATACCCGTTTTTTTTTATACAATGCAATACTGAATCTAATCTTTCTAGATTAGACCTTCCAGGATTATTTCTTTCAACATATCTCTCTAACTCTGTACAATCATGGCATAATGCTTTATACTGTCTGCTTTTTGAGACAGAAACAATTTCCTGAATTTCTGATGAAACTGATGATTCATTCTTAGTCAGTAAATCTTTTATTTTTACATTTACCAGTTCTATTTTCTCTATTTTTTCATATCTATGAAGCCAATCCCAATCCAATGCATTTTTGTCAAACATATTTAAAGATAATCCCTTTAATCCCAGCAATGTATTGGTTGCTAATTCAAATTGATTCACAATTTCATTAAATTCACTTATACTTAAAGAAATTCTAAAATCTCCAATATGAACATGAATTGCTTCGCCTAAATTATCTTCTATTCGTATTTTATTTCCATTTATTTGAGTTTCTCCCAAAACATAAACCGCTGGATTCGACATCAATTATTCCTCCCATTAATTTATACCAAGTCATCTACAAAATAAATATTGTCCTCTATATACCCATTCTTCATCAAAAGACTTTTTATGTCGTCCTGTTCCCCCATAACAGCTATTATTACAGCATTATATTTTTCATATATTTGGTTAGCTAATTTGATTGATTTATATTGTTTGTAACTTCTATCCTCTTTGTCATAGATATAATTAGGATTAACACCAACATCATTCATTTTTTCTATAATTAACCTACCAATCACACCCATTCCGTAAATATCTATTTTTCTTTCTTTATCTATTTTTTTATATTGCTATAAAAATTATCTGATTCTCTTATTTTCTTCATAATCTGTTGATTTCTTATCACTTGGTCATTATTTTTTATGCTTATTTTATCCATCAACAGCTTAAGCATAAAAGAATATACTCTTTCTAAGATTTTATCTGAATAATTGTTAGAAGGAATCGTACATGCTTTTATTTTTGTTATAATTATTTCATTGTGTTTCCATTTATTTTCATATATATCTGCATTCCATTCTACAGTAGCATATCCTGCAAGCATCTTCTTTATATCATATCGTTCATTCCCTCTCCAAATCACAAATGAATTTTCTTTATTATGCACAGATAAATTCCACTGGTGGAGTCCCCCATATTCACTTCTCTCAGCTTCATTTTCAGCATGCCTTAAAATAACCTTCCCACCTATTTTGCATAAATTCAACAACTGGTAAATACCAAACACTGCATCAAAACTATGGTCTAGTGAATTACTCATATGAACAATATCATAGCTTTCAGGTTCATATATCTTATCTAGTAATTCAACAAATCCAGTCTTTATATTTATTCCATTGTTCAAATTGCATTTTTCTTTTAATATATTGTATATTTCTGCCAATGGGTCTACCGCATCAACCGACAAATTATATTTATCACTAATACATCCACATCGTGAAAACGGTCCTGATCCCACATCTAAAAACTTAATTTTCGTTTTTTTCCCATCCCCTTCAAACATTTTTCTAATGTAAAATGTTTGTTCTTTGCTGTTGTATCTTTAAATCCCTCATAATAAATACCACCCCCTGTCTCCATATATCTTTTCCAAAAGGCGATTTCACTTTCCAATCCACTCAGCCATTTATCTAAATAATCTTCATACTTCTCCATAATATTATTCTCCTACTTTGTAATAATCCACGCTTTGAAAATTCATCTGCTATACATCAAATTCTAGCTTATTCTTTAAGTACACTGCATCCAGATAATACTTAACCGCCCAGCTTATTTCCCCATCAGCTATATAATCCGGATATTCCTTTTTATCTGTAGGCTTAGGATTATCAACTACAGCATAACTGCCATACCATCCACCTGTTTCATTCTGAAGCTTTGCCGCATATGTTAATGCCTTATTTCCTCTTTCAATATCTCCAAGCTTATACCATGTTATCGCCAGCTGGAACATTCCTGTTGAGCATACCCAGTTAACATCCTTAAACGCTGGTATATAACCTTTTTCTTCTAACATCTCCGACATCTTAGACATTGCTTCTCTTGCAAGCTCTATCTCTTCAATATCACAGAGAGCTTCCATAACATACGAATAAAAATGTGATAAGAATCCAAAATCAAGAATTATATTTCTATAATTACTGATATAATAATCGGCTACCTTTCTTGCAGCCTTCTCATATTCTGGCTTATCAAGCAGCCTGGCCGCATCTATTAAAGGTGACAGGCAGTAAAGGTGTATAAGTTCTGAGCATACACCGTCATTTCCCCATGCTGTCTTTGTAGGAGTAACCATTCTGCCTTCATTAGTAATCTGTCCTAATAACCAGTCACATCCTTTTATCAAATTATCCTTCACTTCTGGCTTGATTGGATATATTGCCACTAACCCTTTTAAAACCTGGGCTGTATCAAAGACATATGGTTCTTTATCCTCTGTATCATACCATGCACCTTCCTCATGCTGTATGCTGCAGAGCCATTCGGCATATGTGTTGGCTAAATCCCTGAATCCCCACCTTAAAAGTGTTGGAATATAGTAGCCCGAAACTTCTGGATAGCTCCTATAATACTGGGAATTATTGATTATTCCCTCTCCTTTTATTGAGTTATTAATTATCCATTTCTTAGCTTTGTCTGTTGTCTTAGTCCAGTCTACCTGCCCAGACATTTCTGGTTTTTTATAATTGTTAACCATTTCAAGATATGTTACATATTCTGTTATTCCTGCATTTTCAAGCTGTTCTGCCAATATCCCCGCTTTATGTGCGTCCACAGCAATTACTATCTGGTATGTATGAACAAGTTCCCTCATCTCATCAAAAGATTTAACAACCTTGCCATTAACAGTCTTTCCTTTCAGCTCAGGATTATTATCCACATAACAATACACCTTATCTTCTCCAAGATAATCAAGCGCTTTAGTACCAAATACTCCTGCTCCAAATAAAACCACTTTTTTATCCATATTCATTCTTCCTTTTTTCTTAAGCCATTGTAAATCTTCAGGAATTGTACCATTCCATAATATATCGGTAAGTTCATCATGTTTTTCTGAATCCTGAAGCCACATTTCCTTGAATAACTCTTTCTTGATTTCTTCTGGAATCTTATCATTCATATCATGAATCATTTTTATTCTTAAGTCATATAGCTTTTCTCTTACCTGAATCATATGTGTTTCAGAAAGGCTTCCTCCATGGCGTCTATACCGATATAGCAGCTCATTTATATGACCTATATTGCTTATATTTCTTATTCTAAGCCAATACTCATAATCCTCTACAAGAAACCACTCTGGATTATACTTTCCAGCCTTTTTCGCAATATCCGCCCGATACATAAAACATGCACCTATGCAGTTGTTACTAAATATATTCTCTGGCTTTGATTCATATATGCCAGTTTCTTTACCATCCTCATCAATGAATTTCATATCAGAATACACAAGTCCCACATCAGCATGGGTATCCAGATACCTTACCATCTTTTCAATGGCATCCTGCTCATATAGATTATCATCCGATGTCCATGTATAATATCTTCCTGATGCCTTTTCAAATCCATTATTAAGTGATGCTGGTATCTTACTGTTTACTAAGTTATGTATTACTTTGATTCTATCATCTGATTTCGCATATTCATTCATAATTTCAGATGAAGAATCCTTTGAGCAATCATCAACAATTACTAATTCCCAGTCTTTAAATGTCTGACGCAATACACTGTCTATAGATTGACTTAAATATTTCTCGCCGTTATACACCGGCATAACTATGCTGACAATTGCCATAAACTCTCCTCTCGTGTAGCCTTACTTATCTATCTTCACAAATCTTCCTGCATTGATTCTTCCACAATTGATATCTGCGTTATATCCCTAACGCAAGTATACAGACTTTTACCAAATCCACCAGCTCCATATATCTCAATGTTCCCTCTTATGTCATTGTTCTCATCCATACATGTTATTATATTTCCCAGACTTTTCAATAGCATAACAAATGTAATATACCTATCCTGTCATCTATCTTTCTGTACTTTTCACTTATTACAAGACTTTCATCGGTAGGTCCATCATTGACAATAATATTTTCAAGATCAAAATATGTTTGATTAACAATACTATTCAAACATTTATCCAGATATTTTTCCGCATTTTATACCGAAACTATTACTAATATCATGTTCTCTTGCCTCTATTTCCATTAATATTTCTTTGATAAAATAGTCACTTGGTAGTTTTATATTTATTATTTCAATCTTTCCATTACTGCATAATAAGCAGGGAGTTTTGCAATTATCTGCCCTGACAATGCATTTACCATTCCCAACCATACGCATTCTGTTAAAGCACAATTCTTTTGGTTTATTCTCATGCTCAAATCTAATATAGTCAACATTTTCATTAATATAATTATATTTAACAATATATTCCCCTTTATTAGGAAAGAACATTATCTGTGTTCCATCTACAATACTTCCCAAACATTCAAAATCAATATTAACAGAATCAGATTTTATTTCTTTTTTTATCTCTTTCTCGTTATTTACATCTAATAATGTTAATCCCTTACTTATTTTCAATGGGACTAAATATATTTTCCCCTTATAAGAAAATAGGTTAGTATATGCACTTTTATCTTTTAATTCAATTGTTTTTTCTATATCATCTGTTTTAGTATTATATATAATAAATTTATTATTATTAAATGGACAAATATAAATCTTATCATCTTTAAGAATAGATGCCGTTGTTATTGGATACCCATCTCCGGAATACTCTTGTACTCCAATATCAACTCTGAAAAAAGTTCTCTCTTTCAAATTTATTTTTAAAAGACAATCGTAATGTGCTGGCATCATAAAAGCATAATCATCTTTTATTACATAATCTGTAAATGGAATATAATCACATTTATGTTCAGACTTAGGTATGTCCAAATATTCTAATTTGTTATTTCTCACATTATAAATTGCTATTTTGCCATTATCTCTTAATGGAATAAACCATATCTCATTTTTGTATGTAAACGCTTGTCCATAATTGTTCATATAATTCTCCGCCATAAAAATATTTTTTATAACAGTCTCTTTGGTCTCTAAATCATACTCTAACAGCCCTCTGTTATCTCTATCCGATATGTACAATTTGCCATTATATTCAGCGGCTGCATAAAACGTAACATACCCTTTTTTATCAATCACTAATTTATCATCCATCTTCTACCTCATAACCTTTAATAATACATCTATAATTCTTCTGGATGCCTTTCCATCACCATAAGGATTACTTGCCTTGCTCATGCTTTCATACAAATTCTTGTCATCAAGTAATTCCTTAACTCCTCTGTACACGGATTCTTTATTAACTCCAACAAGCTTTAATGTTCCTGCTGCAATACCTTCAGGTCTTTCAGTGTTCTCTCTTAATACAAGAACCGGCTTTCCAAGAGATGGAGCTTCTTCCTGTATTCCACCACTATCTGTCATAATCAGGTAGCATTTTTGTATATAATTGTGAAACTGATATACATCTAACGGTTCTATCAGCCTAACTCTGTCATTATCATTAAAATACTGACTTGCAATTTCCCGCACTTTCGGATTCTTATGCACAGGATATATAACCTTAACATCCTGATACTCATGCACAATATCACTAACAGCCTGAAATATTTGTTTCATATTCCTTCCAATATTCTCTCTTCTATGTGAAGTAAGAAGTACGAGTCTGCTGTCGTTCGCCCATTCAATGTTATCATCTGTAAACGAATTGTCTACTGTTATCTTCAAAGCATCTATCACTGTGTTTCCAGTAATATATATTTTACACTCTTCTTTGCCTTCGTCCAGTAGATGTTTTCTTGCAGTTTCTGTCGGTACAAAATAATATGAGCATATTAAATCTACAACCTGTCTGTTGAATTCTTCCGGGAACGGAGACTGCATATCGTATGTCCTGAGACCAGCCTCCACATGCCCTACTGGTATATTCTTATAGAACGCTGCCAGTGCTGCTGCAAATGAAGTAGTCGTATCTCCATGTACAAGCATAATATCTGGTTTTTCTTTATCCAAAACAAGACTAACTCCTTGCAGCACCTTTGTAGTAATATCTGCGAGAGACTGTCTCTCCTGCATTATATTCAAATCATAATCTGCTTTAACTCCAAATAATCCATTGACCTGATCTAACATCTCTCTATGCTGACCAGTAATGCACACTATGCTCTCAACCTCTGGTCTGTTCTTTAATTCCAATATCAGCGGACACATTTTGATAGCCTCTGGTCTTGTGCCATATACAACTAGTACTTTCATGTCTGTCTCCTTATTGTTTTTCCTTCCAAAAAAATCATTGCAAACTATTTCATATCATCACTTACATAAAATAAGACCATCCGAATTCAACTTATCCGGATGGTCAAATACCATTATCAATACTATTTCTGCCTCCATGCAATAAAATGATTCGTCCTAAATCTGTATTTGTTATATATTATATCGGCAATATTATATTATATTTTACAGTTTTTTACTATTTACCTGATCTGGTCTGTAGTATTTTTAGTGCATGTCAACATTTCAATACCATCTTAACACCTACCACGCCCTATACTGATCTTGTGTACCATCACTTGTCTCATCATCATACATCAGGCTGCTTCTGCCATCAGAACACATTTTCTGGATTGAACAGAGATTTCTAAGAATTCTTACTGTATCCTAATCACCTAATATTATTATATCCTCACCTTCTCAATTCTGCACTCATGTTTCTTAAACTCCCCTGTACCATCTTTCTCTGCAACATAATTCACTCCAACCAGAACAACTTCACCAGAATAGCCTTTAAGACTCTCGACATACTGCCTTTCCTTAATCTGCTCTATTGCTGTATCAGCGTCTTTATTCCACTTAAGTTCTACTACAATCACTGGTTTATTAACTTTGCTCAGAGGAACGAATACCATGTCTGCACCTCCTGATTAGGTATCTTCACTTTCTGATTATAGAAATCATAAGTAAGATATCCAAGATGCACTAACAGAGTCAGTACATCATCAGCACTCTGAAGCGTCGTCATATCATTCTGGAATTTATCAGGATTAACTGGCACACTTTCACCAGCAATAAGTCTTGTTACCATAGCCTTGAGATTGTACATATCAAGCTGGATATACTTCTTTAATGCCTCCTTTAAATACAAAACGTCGCATACAACGGAACTATCTTTTTGTTATCTTCAAATCCGAAATTCTTAGATGATAACTTAATTGCATATTCCGGACTGAATGTATCCATATATACTTTCAGGCTCTTTGCCCTTGTATTGTCAGCCGATTTAACCTCAATTGGTATCAGCTTACCTTCACGCTGTATAACAAAATCAATCTCTGCCCCTCGTCCTGACTGCCAGTAATATGTGTTATAGCCATTAATTAAAAGCTGTACATTAACATAATTCTCGGTCATGCCGCCTTTGAAATCATTAAGCTCATCAACCATGTAAAGAATATCGTTAGCTGCTACATCCTTCTTGGCACATAGAAGCCCCATATCCGATACATATATTTTAAATGCATCAATATCTCTGTAATTCTCTAACGGCTTTTTAATCTGCCCCACCCGGTATACCTGTGATACAATCCCTGATAAACAGAGCCACTCAATAGCATTCTCAAATTCAGATGCACGACCGCCTTTTTTAATCAGTTTATACTGAAAACGCGTATTCTTCTTTGATAACTGGACAGTGATATTATCATATGTCAGTCTTGTTTTCTTAATTTCATTCAGATTGTTATACTTGCTCATGTCATTAAGATAACTCGCAAGTATTGTATCCTGCGTATGTCTTACAAGAATATAATCCTTAGTTTCCGCATACTGCATTACACACTCTGGCATACCGCCCACAACAAGATACTGCCTGTATAACTGCATTGCTGCGTCATGAAGTGCTGATGGCAAAGGCTTATCAGAGACAAAACTTTCCTTTATCTGTGAAACTAGATTATCTTCACCAAGTGCTAACATAAACTCTTCCATATCCATAGGATAAAGTGTCTTCATATCAACCTTTCCTACAGGGAAAGAGAATTTTGCCCTGTTAACTGCAACTCCAAGAAGACTTCCTACGACAATTATATGATAATCAGGCGCATCTTCACAGAAATACTTCAGCGAAATCAATGCCCTTTCGCAAAGCTGTACCTCATCAAAAACTATAAGTGTCTTCTCTTTTACTATAGTCTGACCAGCCATATGCGATAATATCGGTATCAGATAATCAGGGCTTATATTTTCTTCAAATGTTTTATTCAATTTAGGATTGGTCTCGAAATTAAAGTATGCTACATTGTCATAGTGTGTACGCCCAAACTCAAGAACAGAATATGTTTTCCCAACCTGTCTTGCACCTTGTAATATAAGAGGTTTTCGATGCGTACTCTCTTGCCATGTCTCCAGATATGGCATAATTTTTCTGTACATAATCCATCCTCCTTAACAGCTCTGATTACAATATAGCTTATATTCATGTGAAAATCAACGGTTTTTCTCTTGATATTCGCACTATTCTGCATGTATTTCTATCGTTTTTTACATTTTTATGCACATAATCCTAAATCTATATATTGACATTACACTTCATAATCCATTATCATAATAGGCTTTCCATCATTCCTGTATGCCTGTATAATGGCAGATGTATCTCCATAATATGCATCACATGAATTAAGTATTTCTTTATCATTATCGTTGCATATATATCCGATTTTTTCAATTATATAATTGTCTCTTATTGCTTTTAAACGCTCATATAATGTTTTATTGATATCAGAAAGAACAGAGTCTATAAGATTTTGAATGCACCAGGTAAGTTCTATATCAGCCGAGTATTGCCTGAAAACATTCAGAACCCGTTCTATTTTTTCAGCTGCTACATCCTCATTCTGCATAATTCCACTTATAGATGTATAAAATAATATTTTTTTCTTTCCATTACCATGAACCGCCTTTTCTTTGTTACGATTCATCCATTCCGGCCTGACACAGATTTTTTCATTCCATATATCTACTGTATTATTTCCTGCGAATTCGGTTAATTTTCTGATATATACTTCACGCATGTTTTCAGACTGAACATATACCTTATCAGCATTGACTACCCCTGGCACAGTACAATAAGAAGACATATTCTTATATGCTCTCTCATCACTGACACCGAATTCTACCAGCTTAAATGACTGTATATATATCAGTTCATCTGTATTTTTCTTTAATATATCTGAGTAAAATTCTTTGTCCACACTAACTGCTTTATTCTCATTATCGAACGGATTCTGGATATATATTATATCCGGATGGTGAAGTGCCAGATTATAATCTGCTATAGAGATTGCATTAATTGCTTCTGGAAATTTATCAAGCTCATTAACATATTGTTTAACACTTCCATCATATTCTTTATAATAATATGGCAATACAGCAACTATAACATCCACTTCTGGGTCTTTACTGGCTTTTTCCCATATATTCTCTACATATCTCCAGCCGGAAGCTTTATACGGCATAATGACTATTTCTTTCCTCATTACAATCTCATTGTTTACTGTTTCATTCAAAGAATTATATTTCCCTGATAAGTCAGGACAATTACCCTGAAAAGCCTCATACAACGTATCGCAGAATTCTTCAATATGCTTTACGCTTTCTGTCTCTTTACCTTTTACCTGCTCTATCAGATTACCAATCTCAATTATTGCCTGCTGTATGTCAGCAATTATCCCACGAACCAGCTCTATATCATCCTTATTAAAATCATCTATCCAGCATTTTCTATTTTCAATATAATGTCCGATTTTTTCAATCTCTTTATTTATACTCTTCATGGTATCAGATATTACTCTTTTATATCCGATATTTTCATTATCCGCCAGATTTCTCATCGCGTTCTTTATATTAAATTCATACACTGGTAATCTGAAATCCATCAATGCTTCCAGCTGACTTTTCTGCGATTCATAGAATGGATAATCGTGTCCTCCGGTATTTCTGACCAGTTTCATGTAATCTCCATATCTTTTGCTTAACATCGCGTCAAAGCCTATAGGTACGGGTATTGTAGTATTCTCAAATGGCAATCTGACTACTTTATCATAGTATTTCTTAGGAATTCTCATATGTCTTCCATACATGCTATGAGGCATCATCTGTGTCATTTCATCACATTTTTCATCTTTAAATGTTCCGAATATATTCTCTGCAAGAGTATATAATTCTAATCGCTGTTTCTCTTTATCTTCTGAAATCTGGATATTGCTGTCACATAATTCATTTATCCTCTTCAATGCATCAGCTTCCTGACTTTCATTCATTCCACCATCTGCTGCATTATCAGCTACAGTAATTATGTATTCCGCTAACTTTTCACAACGCTTCTGCGCTTTAACATCGTTTGATACATTATCATGTACAAATATATCCATTCCTGCAATATATGGAAACCCATAATGCTTTCGCAGATATTCGTCTTCGAAGCATATTCTGCTGCTGCATGTCACTCTCGCAAGAAAATGGTGAAAATTCTGATGATTCTTAAAGTTAAATAACTGATAGTCATCTCTGAACTCATGAGGTGCCACTTCACAGAACCTGATATAATCATTTCTCTGCATCGCAATATCAAGATCATCATCCCATGGTATGAAACCGCCATGTCTTACTGCTCCCAAAAGAGTTCCCCATTCCGCATAATATTTGATATTATGCTTCCTGCATATTCTGTCAACCTCGGCAAGAACATCCAGTTCTACAGCCCACGTTCTCTTAATCATTGACGGAATATAGAAGCCATCGCGCACTTCGTCTTCAAGGTAGTTTTCATTATATTGAAGTACATAATTTTCTTTCCCATTCACTTCTTGTATCTTCCCCATAATATTCTACTAACTTTCTTATATATAATTTTTTTATATTATCTGATTGAAGAATCACTCTGTCTGAATAGACCACTCCAGGCATGGTTACATAAGCATTCATGCTTGAATCTGAACGCATATCATCCCATTGTATTTCACTTGTTATAAAATATGGTATATATGTAAGCATGTCTGTACACATCACAAGATTTTTAGCATAATATTTAGGATGTACTGTCGTTGCAACATTGTATTCATCATATGGATTCTGAATAATTATTTCATCTGGCTTTTCCTCATAACAATTGTATTCTTCACCAGATGTGATTGCTACATTATCTGGATATGTTATATCACCTATATATTCTTCAACTGTCCCGTCAATATTCTTATAATATAATGATATAGGCTGCACAATTACTTCATAATTATCATCTTTACTATACTTCTCCCACAACGGCTGCATTGTATTCCAGTATTCAGCTTTGAATGGCATAAAGACCACTTTCTTTTTTTCATTTCCATCAGTAGTTGTTTTTCTTGCCTTCCTCATAATTTTCTTTTGCTCAGCAACTTTATTATATTCATTTATATCATCTCGAAACACACATAATGGTGCTCCAGCGTTTAGTGCTATTTCCTTATAATTATCATAAAATGGATAATCATGTGCATACTCACATTCCAGTACTATCTTATTATAATCCCCATAATATTCTTTCAATACTTTATCATATTCAATAGGTGCAGGTATAGTTATATTTTCAAATTGTAACTGTACAGAATCTGAATAATACTCCTTAGGGAACTTATATCTTCCTTCTTTCAGCCACATTGGTACCACAGCCAATTCGCTTGCCTCTTCCTCTGTATACATACTGCATAATCTATCCACTAAAATATTCATCTGCTGTGCCAGATTCTTATCTTTGTCTATCTTAATTGCACATAACTGTTCTATCTGTTGCACATAACTGTCAATTTCATTCTTTTTGCTTTGTCTAATCTGTTCATCACTGCATTTTTCCGTTTCTCTAATTAAGAATTTAACGCTATTGACAATACATATCACCATTCTCTGAAATTCAGCCTCTTCTTTATCTGGTGCTATATAATCAAGTGGAAATATGTCTATCCCAGCGATATAAGGAAATCCATGATACTTTTCAAGTTTTTCCCTTGTAAAACTTATATCTCTGCTATTAATAATTCTTGTAAGTAAGTTATCGTTATTTTCGTCATTTTCAATGTTGTATATATCATATCCTTCTGGCATTATCTGCTTTGCTATCCGTAAGAATCTGTTATAATCAGGTCTTTTCATACATACATCCATATCATCATCCCATGGTATGAACCCGTGGTGCCGTACCGCTCCCAGTAATGTTCCCCAGTCTGCATAATACTCTATTCCATTTTCTCTGCATGCCTTATCAAGATCGGATAGAACTTCCATCTGAGCAGCCCACGCCTGTTTCATCTCTGCAGTCACATAAAATCCATCTCTTACTTCATCTTCAAAAAAACTTCTGTCAAAATTCATATATATCTCCAATCTATAATTAATAAGACAAAAAGAGCCGGTGCAAGCACCGACTCTTCTGCTTATAGTAGTAGTAATAATTATTAACCGAGAAGTGAAAGAACTCCCTGTGTCTGCTGATTAGCCTGAGCAAGCATTGACTGTCCAGCCTGTGAAAGAATATTATTCTTGCTGTACTGTACCATCTCTTCAGCCATATCTGTATCACGGATACGTGACTCTGCTGATGATGTATTCTCACTTGTTGTATCAAGATTGTTGATTGTATGCTCAAGTCTGTTCTGAAGAGCACCAAGATTAGATCTCTGATCTGATACTGCCTTAATTGCACTCTGAATCTTTGTCATTGATGCACCTGCAGAACCATTGCTGCTAACTTTAAGATCAGCTTTCTCAACGCCTAAGATTCCATTAGCCTCCATGTTGCTAATACTTATTGTAATATTCTGTCCTGAAAGAGCACCAACCTGAAGATTCTTGTTTTGGAAATTACCATCCAAAAGATTCATAGTATTAAACTGTGTTGTAGAACGAATTCTATCAATTTCATCATACAACTGATCCATCTCAGCCTTAATAGCACCTCTGTCATCAGATGTATTAGTATCATTAGCTGCCTGTGTTGCAAGCTCATTCATTCTCTGAAGAATTGAATGTGTCTCGTTAAGGGCACCTTCTGCTACCTGGATAAGAGAGATACCATCCTGTGCATTATCAGATGCCTTGTTAAGACCTCTGATCTGGCTTCTCATCTTCTCTGAGATTGAAAGACCAGCTGCATCATCGCCGGCACGGTTAATCTTGTAACCTGAAGATAACTTCTCTGTTGACTTCTGGAGTGAGCTTGTAACTACACCCATCTGTCTGTTTGTGTTCATTGCTGCTAAATTGTGTTGTACTACCATAATATTTTCCTCCTTGAAATTATATTGTGATGCAGCGTCCCTGCTGCATCTGGTTATGGTTTACAGGAAACTATCTGTTTCCTTGTACTTTATATATCGGACCTTAGTACCAAAACTTTAGTCCGTAATATAACTTTTTAAAAAATTACTGTTTGGCATCCATAAACTGTGGTTCATTGCTCATCTTGCTCATATTCTGATAATATGACTTTGCCATAGATGCACTTCTCTTGGCTTCCTTATGTTCCTGACGCTCTTTCCGAAACATTGCCTCTACCTTAACCTTATTGCGTGCTTCCTGAACTTCTATCTTAGCACCAAGCTCTGTAACTTCTTTAATAAGCTGCTTCATCGTGGCAATCTCATCTGCATACATATGCTTGTTGGTATCAAGTTCCACCTTTATTCTGTCGAATACCGACTGGAAGCCTTCATCAAGCTTATCAAGCGCATCTATACATTCACCCTTTTCATGCATATTATTCTCGAATGCATCATGATTAAACTCAGCTTTAGAAAGAATCTCATCCTGCCCCTCATTAAGAGACACAATTTTCTGAAGAATCTCTTTCTTTTTCTTAAGACTGTCAATCATAATCTGAAGATAATTAGTAGTCATATCTGTCTCCTACTTATTCATTGACCTTGTGCGGTTCATAACCTCTTTCCATGTATCTCTCATGCCTCTTATTTCATCTAATGCCTGATTAAGTATCTCTGGATCTTTCTTAACATTAGCATTAACTAAAAGGGAGTATATGTAATCATATATTTTCTCAAAATCTTCTGCAACAGGATATTTATGATTAAGTGTTACCTTAAACTCTGTAATTATATCTTCAGCCTTCTTAATATTAGTATGAGCTTTCTGTAAATCACCCTTTTCTATAGCTATCAGGGCTATATTACAGAACTTAATAGCCCCTTCATAAAGCATAAGTGTAAGTTCTGCAGGACTTGCTGTAAGAATCTTATTTCTGTTATATTCCTGTGCTATATTCTGATTAAATGCCATGTTTTCCTCATTTCCCATAAGCTTCCATGCTTATGCGGTTGTTAATATGTACTATTATCCAAAAAGTCCAGATAACGATGATGACTGCGCATTCATCTTGGCAAGCGCTGATTCCATTGCTGAGAACTTACTATAATAATAATCTTCCCATGTAGTAACCTTGTCTTCTGCCGCAGATATCTTAGTATTATACTCTGAATACTGCGTATTCATCTGCTTATCATTATATATAGTATAAGCACTGCTTGTTGATGATGCTGCCATCTTCTTTCCAAGATCAGTATACAATTGTGTAGATAACTGTGAAAAGAATGATATAACCGTATCAGGGTCATTAGATATCATCTCTCTTAACTTATCTGTATTAGCTGATGTCTTAGAATCATCCTTATCACCATCTATATGATATACACCTGTTTCGTTCTCTGGAGAATTAAAATATCCAAGTGTAGCTATTCCAAAACTAGAAAGTGAATATGACTTATCTCCCACCTTGAATGATTTTGCCATATCATTCTTCATAGTATCAAGAACACTTCCAAGTGTTGAATCTTTTCTAAGAAGTGAATCCTTAATCTTTTCTTCCCACTTCTTAACCTCATCATCAGACATTGCATCTTTCTCATCACTTGTAAGAGGCTCATAACCCTTAGAACTTGCCGCATTGTAGGCAACATCTACAGACTTGACAAGGTCATTATAATCCTTAAGAAAGCCTTTAATCATATCATATATACCATCCACATCTGTGTTGGTTGTGATAGTTACTTCATCGTTACCGGTAACTTCCATTGCCTCGATTGTAAGACCATTGATTGAGTAATTATTAGAGTTGTTAGTAAATGTTGCCCCATTAAGCTCAATCTCTGAATCCTGTCCTGTTATTCTGACAGCACCTGAAGATGACGCACTACCAGCAACATTTGATGCCATGGCAATTTTAGAATCAAGTAATGCCTTAGCTTTGGCCTGTCTGTCAGCATTAGTATCGCTTACTTCCTGTAATACATTGGCATTAGAAGCATCTGCCACAGCTTTTCCATCATCGCCGATTGTCACATAATCCTTAGTATCCTGTATAACCTTGGAATTATCATCATACACCTTAATCAGTGATTCATTAGACGCTTTTTTCTTTACCGCAGCCTCATATTCATCCTTGACACCATCTTTTTCCATAGCCTCTGTGTCATATTCGTACACAACATTGCCATCAGAATCTTTAACTGTATTGCCCTCTGAATCCACCTTTTCCTTCTTATACTTATCATAAGCATTAAGAATATCTGGTGTCTCTGTCTTAAGCTTTGCCACATATTCATCTAATGTATATGTATGATCCCATGTATCATCTGCTGCCAGTGCATCCAGCTTATTCTTGGCAGTATTGTACTTATCAGCATAACTCTTGGCAGTATCCTCAGCTGTAATCTTAGTATACATGCTCTCTACTTCTGCATTATACTCGTCACTGCCCTCTGTTAAAGCTGCAAGCCTCTTATATTCTGCTGAATCAGTATCATTAACCGTATATATTCCAAGCTTCTGTAATGCATTAAGTCCATTAGAGTCATTAGCCACAAGCGAGAAATCGTTATCCTTGCCTGACTCCTTAGAGCTTATAAAGAATCTTGCATTATTCTCATCAAAGCTTGCATTAACGCCAGCTTCCTTTAACTTAGATACAAACTGGTTAACATTCATATCTGATGTTATATCAATACTCTTGGTTCCAGAAGCAGTCTTAAAACTTATAGAACCATCTGTTGTTCCAACTATGTCTGATACCTTAGTATCACCTGTAATCTTGCTTCCATCAGCAGCTTTAATCTGTCCACCTGTAAGATATCCTGTTGACGCCAGCTGCTTAACCTTAAGTCTCTGTGTACCATTAACAGCAGATGAACTTGCTGTTACCTTGGCATACTTATCATTAGACACACTTGATGTCTTCAGATTATAACTTGTAGAAAATCTTGCACTTGAAAGCTTTCCACTATAAAAGCCATAAATACTTGTATTCATGGTCTTCCACTTTTCCTGCTTCCATGAAAGCTTAGTCTGAGCTTTAACAAGATTATCCTTCTTTAACTTATACGATGATACGAGTGCTGAAACAAGTGATTCTGTATCCATACCCGATACCATACCAGATAGCCTTATTGCCATAGCTTATCTCCTCTCATCAACCATGATACCTGCAAGCTCCCATGCCTTGGCAAGCATCTCAAGAGCTTTCTCTGAAGGTATCTCTTTAATAACTTCGTCTGTATCTTTATCTTTAATCTTAATCGTGATTCTGTTAGTTGGTTCGTTGTAGCCGAATTCAGCGATTGTGTTGTTGTTAAGAACCTTCCTTATATCCTTAACATCAGCCATAGATTCAGCCTGCTTCTTTGCCTTGTCATTGTCATTAGCGTTGCTGCCATTCTTCTCACTGTCTGCTGCCTGTCCTACAGAAACTGCTACATTAGATGCTGCTGACTTCGCTGAATCAACAACAACCTCATTGCTCTTATCTGTAACTGATGTAACACTGCTTACCTGTGATACCGGCTTAGTAGCCTGTAAATTCTGGCTCTGGTAGCTTGACGCTGCCGCTACTCCATTAACTTCCGTTCCCATGATACAATTACACCTCCGTGTGAAAACAAAACTTTATCCTGTAGTTACATTCATGTTGTACTGCATATATCGGAAAATGTTAAGTAAAATTTAACCCTTTGGACAAAAATATACACAAATAAAACAAATCATTTCTTAAATAACTGGTTAAGAGACTTCACATCAACCGAACTTGCTGCTTCCTTATTAGAATCAAGTATCTGTGCATACACTTCCTTACGATATATAGGCACTGACTTAGGAGCTGATATGCCAAGCTTTACCTGATCGCCCTTGATTTCGATTATTGTAATCTCAATATCATCGTTAATAATGATTGCTTCGTCTTTCTTTCTTGATAATGCGAGCATATTAGTTCTCCTCCTTCTTTAGAATATCGTATATAGGATATCTTACCTGATATTCAGAATTATCTGCTATAAGCTGTATTCCTTTCATTGTATCAAAATCAACGATGATAGGAGCTTTAAGATTAATTGTCATCTTAGTAATATCCTGTGGTACCGTGAGCGCACAGTACACTCTGATATTATCATCCTGTATATCATCTCCGAGAGACTTAAGAAGTTCATCCTCAACAACAGGATCATATGTCTCATACACGAATTCCGGCTTCATGACAGGAAGTGCAAGTGTTGGCTCATCAATCGCCTGAAGCCATATAATTGATATATTCTCTTCTTTCTCTGCATCATACACAAGTGTATACTTCTTCCAGTCCTCAAATCCAATGATTCCCTTGTCAAATGTAATGATTTTATCCTCACTAACCTCAATTTCACCAAACCATTTAGTCTGTACTTTCATGTCAAACCTCCAAATCTTAATTCTATCCTTATTTCTTCATAAGCTTTGCATACTGCTTATGCTGGCTACCCAAGGAAATCAAGCAGTGTCTGCTGAACAACCTTGCTCGCTGCTGATAATGCTGCCTGATATACAAGCTGTGCTGATGTATATGTAACAACAATCTCTTCCAGATCAATGTCTTCATTCTGAGACTTAAGATCAGTGAAATTAGTCTTCTGTTCTGTAAGTCGTGTCTTCGTAAGATCCAGTCTTATCTGTCTGTTTCCTACATCAGCCTTCGCATTAGATACCTGCTCCTGATAGCCCTGCATCTGTCCGATTCCTGCTTCAAAAGTATCTTTCATCTTAGATTTTGCAAAATCTCTCTGCTTTGTAAGACCTTCCTTAATCTCGCTTAACTTCTTCTGTGAAGCCTCATCGCTGTACTGTCCTTCCTTCTGCATAGACTCAATCTTTGATATCTGGTCATTAATATCAAGGACATTCTGTACCGCATTGACAAGGTCATCAACATTTCTTCCAAGATATATATTGAAAGCTTCATCGGCTTCCGTATTAACCTTAATCTTCTGTGAGAAATTAATGATATATTCAATATCCTCCCTCTGCTTGTTGTACTCAATTCCTGTATTATTATCAACACAGTTAAAATACATTGTCGGGTCAATGTCACCCTTTATAAAATTGCTCTTCTCGTATGTAACTGAAAATGCATTATCAGCATACACTGACTTGTATACATTCTCACCAAGAAGAAGCTCGCCTGTTGTTGAGTTAATTGCGATTTCATTCTCGCCCGGAACATAATTAGGTTCTGTTGTTGTAACAACATTTACAGCAGTATCAGCTGTATTACCGTCTGCATCAGTTACCGTAACAGTAAGTCCTCCATCTACAGTAACACTCCCATCATCAGCAATAGTTATATTGGCAGAATTATTATCTCCCATGCTCATTGAAAATGTTTTTCCGTTAATCTCGTCATATGCAAGCTGGATTCTGTGTACATCTGTTATATTAGGTGTGATTATATTTCCGTTAGCGTCTGTCTTTACATTAAGATTGATAATATCGTCATTAGTATATGCATTAGTGTATGCTGTCTTATTAGATAAATCCTCCCTTGTAAAGTTCTGTGTAATTTTATAATCAACATCTTTAGCAGTTTCATCTGACTGATATGTCAGAGGCTTATCTGTAGCATGTCCTGTAAATACATATCTTCCGGCATAATCAACATTTCCCTGCTCATAATAAGCTTCCACCAGCTTGTTAAGACTTTCAGCAAGAGTGTTACGCTCAGATTCTGAATATGAATCCGTAGAACCCTGCACACAGTAATTATACAGATCCTGTATAATCTTGTTGCTTTCGTCTAATGCATCATGAGTTACACTTAACCATGATGATGCATCAGGAATATTCTTTCCAAGATACTGTGTTACCTCATCAAGACTTGAACGCAGTCTCAATGCCCTGATGGCTATAATAGGGTCATCAGAAGGCTTATTAATCTTTTTCTGTGTTGAGAGCTGTGTACTTAAATCATTAAGCTGGCTCTTATTTCCCTGAATATTGGATATTGAGCTGTTTACCATCATCTGGTTAGTAATACGCATATTATGCCTCCTTATATCGCGAATCAAAAACCGCCCCTATTGTGAGGAGAAGAATTCTTTTACTATTTTATACACCTGTATTATTAATAAGTCTGTCATATAACTGATTCATGACAGTCATCATCTTAGAGCTTAAATTATATGCCTGCTGGAACTTTACAAGATCCATGGCTTCTTCATCTGTATCAACACCCATTACAGATAATCTCTGGTTCTGTATAGTTGTCTTAAGATTGTTGTAATTCTTTGTAAAATTAATTGCCTTACTTGCATCTATTGACATATCACTGACAATACTTTCGAGGAAATATGTTCCCGTACCTCCGTCATATATCTTAGCATCTTTAGAATTGATAAGGTCTACAATCAGGCTTGTATTGGCTTCTCCATCGCTTTCCTTGTACTTGGTAGCAAGAAGGTCCGCGTTATCAATAAGATCCTGATTAACTGTTACACTTGACGCTGTAAGAGCCTTGCTTCCATCTGACATTACAAAAAGTGGAATTCCGCTTGCCGAGCCATCTGATGTAACACCCTTTGTAAGAATCTCATTGATTGATGATACAAATGTCTGTATAAACTGGTTAAGCTGTGCCTGATAATAAGGGACTCCCTTATAATTAGTATTGCTGTCCACCTTACTTACTGTATCAGTAAGGATATTACCCTCTGCATCTGTCTTATATGTTTCATTGCCATCATCGTCAGTTGTTGTGGCATATTTTTCAATCTCACCATTACATCCGTCTCTTATATCAATAAGTCCCTTTAACTCTCCGCCTAATGAAGTGCTGTATATGTTAAATGGCTGTCCGGTCTCCCACTGTATGTCATACAGACCTGCCGCATCTGATACATTTCTTGGCTCATCTCTTGAAACAGTCTGAAGAGTATGGTAATTATAGCCATTAACAAGCGAATTACCATTAATTGTAATCTGAAGGTCTGTAAGGTTATTGCCAATATCTGTCTCACTTACTGATATATTAACCAGCTTGGAAAGATCATCAATTAAAGCATTTCTCTGATCCTTAAGATCGTTGGCATTGCCATAATTAGCCTGAATCTGGTTAATCTGCTTATTAAGAGAAGAAATGCTCTGTGCCAGAGAATTAATCTGGTTAACAGTATCTTTAATCTCATTATTAGCGTCTATCTGAACATTCCTTAAATTAGTAGCCAGAGTATTAAAATAATCTGTCATGCTCTTTGCATTATTGATAAGCTGGTTCTTTGCGGATGTATCAGCCGGCGTAAGATCAAGCTGGTTAAGTGCTGCAAAGAAATTCTCATACTCAGTTGAATATCCCTTAAGTGTGAACTCATTGAGATAATTCTGTATCTGTGACATGTATGTATCCTTAACATTGTACTGTCCATAATTAGTATAATTATTTCTGTACTTCTCATCATAGTAAGAATCTCTCGTCTGATTAATTGCATCAACGATAACTCCTGCACCAAGTGTTCCATATTTAGCATATGAACGTAATGCCTCACCAGCCTTAATCGAAGCTGTTTCTTTCGTATATGACTGGTTATTGATATTAGCAAGATTATGTGATGTAACATTTATAGAGGTCTGCGCCGCCTGCAATCCTGTATATGCAATTGTTAATCCAAAAAATGTTGATGCCATATTATCCTCCTGTATTAATCAGCATTTATATACGTCCAAGTGAAGTAACGAGATGTTCCAGCATTTCGCTTACTACATTAACATATCTCGATGCTGCATTATATGCCTGCTGATACTTTATCATCTTTTCTAACTCTTCATCAGAGGATACCCCCTCTGACTGTAGTCTCTGGTTATCATAACCATCAACCATCGTTGTCTGGTTACCTACATAATTATAAAGTGCCTTACCCATAGTGGCATATTCACCAATATAATTATTGTAGAATGACATGTAATCCGACTTCGCATACATGTCCGGGTTAAGGGAAGCGAATTTCTCATCCCATATATCCACGAGTTCCTTGGCTCTGTCAAAATCTTCCTTACCCTGTACAGTAGAAAGTGGAATCTTTCCTACATTCTGTGCTGCTTCAGGATTAATCTTCAGATTGCCAAGCTTATATAATGATTCATAATCTGTCTCGTTAAGATTGTTTCTAAGATAGATTGTCTCTCCGTTATCACCTGTAGTCTTAATATATCTGTCTGTTCCAATTCTTGAAAACAGTTCTGTACCAACAGTCTTATCGTCATCCATACCGTATCCAGTCTTGTCCATGTCAAGCATAAGATACTCATATGAATCAACCGGAACCGCTGCTCCGCCTGCACTCTCGTATAATTTCTCACCAGATGCATAGCTGTAAGTACCATCACCGTTATCAGTTCCGGTAACCTCTCTTCCGTATCTGTCATAAAGAACCGGCTGATCAACTGAATTATATATGTATGTATCTGCCTGAATCTCACTTCCATCTGCATTAAGATAAGGATTAGTCCTTGTCTCAGTTTTCTCCGGACACAAGATTCCGTTGATTCTTTCAACAATTCCATTAACAAGCTTATCGAATCCCGCCATAGCGCTAAGAATTGCTGAAGGCTCTACATATGTATTGTAGTATTCCTGCTGCTTTGCATATTCATTATAGGCCTGCTGATATGCTGTACGGCCTTCCTCAGTACTCATGTCATAATCATTGCTGTCAGGCGCAACCGGAACCACTGTATAATCTACAACCATATTGCCTCTTGCAATAATAAGTCCCTTAAGCTGTCCCTTATCTGTATCATCAGCATTAGATGCCAGCTTACCATCTTCATAAACATCTCTTTCATACGATGGCCATGTGGGAATAACAAGTGTTGTTCCCTCGACAACTCTTGTACTCATAGCTGTAAGTTCGCCTGATGTTACAAGAGGAACTCCGGCTGCATTAATAATAGTTTCCTTATTCTCTGATTCATAATAAGTAATATCTATATATTTGCTGAGTTCATCTATTGCCGCATCTCTCTGGTCTCTTAAATCATTAGCTTTCTCAATACCCGGTGCTTCCACCTTGGCAATGCTCTTATTAAGCTTATATATCTGGCCTGCAAGATCATTAATCTTATTAACCATATTACTAACTTGTGTATTAAGAGTTGTCTGGTAATCCCTGAGCCCCTTATACACATTTTCTGATTTCTCTATAAATGCAGTCGCATTCTGGATAAGTGATGACCTTGCAACTGTACTTGTCGGATTCTTGGCAAGTTCATTAATTGAATCATACAGATTGGTAAGATATGACTCATAAGTTACACCCTGCATCTCACCAAACTGGTCTTCTATCTCCTGAACAGCATTGTACTGGCTTTCATAGAATCCAAGTCTTGAATTCTCATTCCTGTATGCCAGGTCAATATACTGATCTCTTATTCTTCTTACCTCAGATATTGCAACACCAAGTCCGTAGCTTGCATAACTTACTTTGTCCTTGCTGCTGACATTGACATATGTAGTATCAGAGAAAGTAACCTGCTGTCTTGTATATCCGGTTGTGTTAATATTAGACAGATTGTGTGCTGTTGTGTTGAGTGCTGTCTGAGCTGTTTTCAAACCGCTTGATCCAACAAACAATCCTGCCATTCCATTAGCCATAAGGTCACCTCTTTCTTACTTAATTCATAATCTTATATGTATATCGTCATTTTTTTAAAACAAAACACCCCAGAGACTAAAAAAGCCACATTTCCTTAGTAAAAATGTGGCTTTCAATCCAACACGGACAACCCCATCTCACAATAAATCATCCGTGATATTATTCATATTGTCTTATATCCGTGGCATCCTGATATGCCATCAGAATATTACTGCCTGGCATCAAAGCTTGTGCTTCCCATGCCACCTGTCTCCTCATACGCTCCCTTTCCATAGTTAGCCGTCTGTGGAGCCATACTTGCATTCTTCGCAAGATTAATCTCAAAATCAATCATATCCATTGATTCCTTAAGCAGCAGCCTGTTATTATCATTAACCTGCGTAAGCTGGTTTACAGTTTTCTTAAGACTCAGATACGACTGTTCTAAAGCATCATGCTCTGCCTGCTTCTTTTCTAACAGTCTTACTATCTGACTCACCTTAACCTCCGCTGCTGACAGATGCAGAATCTTACATATATCTGCAACACATGACTGTCTCTCCATCTCCAGTCTGTTAAGAATATCAATAAGCTTCTGCTCCTTACCAAATATCTCCTGAAGCTGTCCGACATCTCCCTTAACAATAGCAGTAGTCTTATTATTAGACAAGTCCAAAAGCTCAGTATACTGTCTGTTCTCATCATTCATTATATTAATCAAAGAATCTATCAAACTTGCCATCTAATAAAACCCCACTAAAATGTTAATGTTGAAATGTTGTTCAGAATCTTATCTGCAACAGCTTCTGAACTGATGTTGTAAGTTCCTGCTGCCATACGTGCCTTAATATCAGCAATCTTGTCTTCTCGAACATCAGAAGCCTTACTTACTGCTGTCCTGGCTGTCTGATATGTCTTGGCTGTGTCAGAAATCTCAAACTTGTCACTAACCGATGATGTCTTAGCTGCTGTCTTAGCTTTAGAAATCTGGCTGGTCTGATATATCTGATTAACAGCATTATAAGCATCTATGCGCATATTAACCGCCTCACTTTCCATTAATTAAAGCAGATACTCTCTTGCTTCATGTGTAAGATATCGGACAGTTTCCGCAAATACTTTATACCCGTTTTGAAAAAAGCTTATTATTTATCAAGAAATCTCATCCTTGCCTTTTCTCTTCTCTCTCTTATCTTATCAGCATCAACTGTTGAAGATCTGCTTCCGTACATGCTTCCCAGTCTGTTAGCTAAATCGTTCTTACATCTCTCACAATATCTTCCGGTTTTTATGGTAGCTCCGCATACTTCGCATGCAATACCAATAGGTGAATCATCACTGAACGATAATCTTTCTTCTCTTATCCACTGTTCAATCTGTCTTGTACTGACATCGCACTTCTCAGATATTTCTCTCATATCAGCCCTTGGATTATCCTCTATATAATCTTTAACCTCCTGAAACTTTTCTTCAAGCTTTCTCATGCATTCAGGACAAAGTCTGTACACACCACCTATATAATTATATAATCTTCCACAGTTCTTACAATTCTTAACTTCCATAGCTTCTCCTTGTTAATCCTCTTTATCAATCTCGTTAACAGGTCCAGTTACTAAAGCAGCTCATACTTTAAAATCCGTCTCCCACACACAGACTTATACCATATACCTGCGACACTCCTGCGTCTTTAAGTACTGCTGCACATGCATCAAATGTTGCTCCTGTTGTATATATGTCGTCCACGATTAATACTTTTCTATATCTTACAACTTTTTCTCTTACTTGAAAAGCATTTTGCAGATTTTTAATTCTTTCCCGATTACTTAGCTCCTTCATGGGCTGAGTCTTAACAATCCTCACGAGATATTCCTCATCTACCGGAATCTGCATGGCTCTTCCAAGTGCCTGTGCAATAAGCCCAGCCTGATTAAACCCACGCTCCTTATATTTCGAAATATGAATCGGAACAGGAATTATCACATCCGGCGACCACATGCGTATCATCCTGCCACATCTGTCCGCCATCTGATTCGCATATATTCCTGCATATTCCTGCTTGTTATAATATTTAAATCTGTATATTGATTCCTTGACATTCTTAGAATATTCATACAACGCGCATGCCTGGTCATATACATGCTTCTGCCTGCTGCAGTCACTGCAATATTCTGTTTCTTCATCTTTCACTGGCTTACCACATTTTAAACAGGCAGGCTCGCTTACATAATTTATATTATGCATGCAGCTTCCACATATATCTGCCCTTATCCCTCCAACAAAAGGTGCCGGCTTTCCACACATAGGACACACTGGTGGAAGTACCGCATTAACTGCCTCCATTAATACCTTCTTATAATCCATAATCCCCCATTATTGTCATCATTATCACATATAAACATATCAATTATCATTG
>ERZ827452.502-NODE-502-length-52871-cov-59.027719_pt1 | contig 52871 bp, 29 predicted proteins | sample MGYA00519866_ERZ827452 | MGnify/ENA primary metagenome ERZ827452 (study PRJEB31778, sample SAMEA3449307) | human gut metagenome | biome: human gut; feature: human-associated habitat; material: faeces | place: United Kingdom | collected 2010/2012 ... | reverse complement strand
GTACAGAACGTGGTATCACTGAACCGACTCCGACATTCTCTGCTTGCTTCGGCGCAGCCTTCCTGAGCCTGCACCCGACTAAGTATGCAGAAGAACTGGTTAAGAAGATGGAAAAAGTAGGTGCTAAGGCTTACTTGGTTAACACTGGTTGGAACGGTACTGGCAAGCGTATCTCTATTCGCGATACTCGTGGTATCATCGACGCTATCCTGGACGGTTCTATCGACAAGGCTCCGACAAAGGTTATTCCGTTCTTCGACTTCGTAGTTCCTACCGAACTGCCGGGCGTAGATCCGAAGATCCTCGATCCTCGCGACACTTACGACTGCGCTTGCAAGTGGGAAGAGAAGGCAAAAGACCTGGCTGGCCGCTTCATCAAGAACTTCGAGAAGTTCACTGGCAACGAAGCAGGCAAGAAGTTGGTTGCTGCTGGTCCGAAGCTCTAATCAAGAGATCAATAAACCTAAATATTTCAAAAAGGGGTTCCGATTTTTCGGGACTCCTTTTTTGTTTCTTCTTCCAATCTGCTATATTTGCAACGGACACGCAAAAAAGAAAAGACTTACATATCCTAATATCAATTTATTATGAGGAAATACATCGTAATCGCCCTTTGGGCACTTACTACCTTGAGTATCGGTGCCTGCCAGTCGAAAAGCAGCCGTATCGACGACCTGAAAGACTTCGTAGAGGAAATTCAGAAAGACGGTAAAGACTACAGCCAGGAACAATGGGAAAAGGCTAACGAAAAGTTCAGTCAGCTGCTCGACAAAATCAATTCCTACGAAGACCTCAGCGAGGACGAACTGAAGGAAGTAGCCAAGTTGCAAGGCCAGTATGCCGCCACCGTCTTCAAGAACAGCGGGAAAGCCATCATGGAACAGATGGAAAAGGCAGGTGCCGCGCTCGACGGTTTTCTGGAAGGCGTAGACCAGGGATTGGACAACAATCAGGAAGAAGAGAACGAATAAAACCAACCTACAAAATAAACGATTATGAAACTATTGAAAGGATTCCTGGGCGGGCTTTGCCTGTGCACAGCTATCGGCTGTACGGCTCCCGCCTCACAAAAGGAGAACGTAGCGGCCGCCGAAGGCCTCAGCCAGTCGGAAGCCGTCATCAAAACCATCATGGAACGCCGCAGCATCCGCCAGTACAAACCGCAGGCCGTGAACCGCGACACGATGCAGACCATCCTGAAGTGTGGCATCAACGCTCCCAACGGCATGAACAAGCAGTCGTGGGAAGTACGCGTGGTAGACAACCCCGACTTCATCAACGGTGTGACGGAGCTTTACAAGAAAGCCAATCCGAAAGCGGCCGAAGACCCGTCGTTCAAGAACATGTTCCGTAACGCCCCAACGGTGGTATTCATCGCCAACGACCCGTCATACGACTGCTCACAGATAGACTGTGGTCTGCTGGGAGGCAACATGATACTCACGGCACAATCCATGGGTATCGGTTCGTGCTGCCTTGGCGGTCCTGCCCGCTTCATGAAGTCGCCCGAAGCGGCCGAATACTTGAAGAAGCTGAACTTCAGCGAGGGATATGAGCTGCTCTACTGCATCGCCTTCGGCTATCCCGACGAAACACCCGCAGCCAAACCACGCAACGCAGAGAAAGTACAGTTTATAGACTAAAGGGACATTTCCTACCTTCGGAAGCCAGAGACGAAGCACTGCATGACGCTCTGACGAAGTGCTTCCTGAGGGTGCAACGAAGTGCTGTATGAGAATATAACAAAGCACTTCCTGAACAGGCGACGAAGTGCTTCGTCAGCCCCTCAGGAAGTGCTTCATTGTTTTGTCAAGCTTCTCAGGCTGGCAGACGGTAATAGACGGCACGCCTTTCGCTATACTGCTCGATTTTATGTTCACGTATCAACTGTGCCAACGCCAGACAGAGTTCTGTACTGGTCAGATTACAAAGCTTTTCCAACTGGTCAAAGGTGCAACGCGTATAATATGCCAGAACATCGTATACCTTCTGACTGTTTCTTTTCACAAATTGCAGGTTCAGGTTCATAAGTTTCTCCTTTCTTTTTAAAAACTGCCTCATCGGCTGAAACAAAGTAACGCATTTCCCTGCAAAAAGTGGTTACCTTTTAGTACTTAAAAGTATTCTTTTGGTCACTTTTTGTGAAAAAGAAAGAGGATGCCGGATTGATCCCAATCCAACATCCTTTTCTGTACAAGGTAATGTGAAATTATACTATCAGCCTCTGTTGGCACGTTTACGCTCAAGTTCGTCCAAGATGACCTTTCGCATACGCATGGACTTGGGCGTCACCTCTACATATTCGTCTTCCTTAATGTATTCCAATGCTTCCTCCAGCGAGAACTGTACAGGTGGAATAAGGCGTGCCTTCTCGTCCGAACCGCTGGCACGCATGTTGGTCAGCTTCTTCGACTTCGTGACGTTCACCACCAGGTCGTTGTCGTGCGAGTGCTCGCCTACTACCTGTCCGGCATAGACCTCTTCCTGCGGGAAGATGAAGAACTTGCCGCGGTCCTGCAACTTGTCGATGGCATAGGCAAAAGCTGTACCGCTCTCCATAGCAATCATGGAGCCGTTGGTGCGACGTTCAATCTCGCCCTTGTAGGGCTGGTATTCCTTGAAGCGATGTGCCATGATGGCCTCGCCCGCACTGGCTGTCAGCACGTTGGTACGCAGACCGATGATACCGCGCGACGGCATGTCGAACTCCAGGTTCACACGGTCGCCGCCTGCCGCTTCCATCTTCACCATTTCGCCCTTGCGACGCGTCACCATATCAATAATCTTGCTGGCATATTCCTCGGGCACGTTCACCGTCAATTCCTCGATAGGCTCGCACTTCACGCCGTCTATTTCCTTGAAGATAACCTGCGGCTGACCCACCTGAAGCTCGTAACCCTCGCGACGCATGGTCTCGATCAATACGGAGAGATGGAGCACGCCACGGCCCGAAACAATCCATTTGCCGTCTTCCTCGCTCTTCTTCACGCGCAGGGCCAGGTTCTTGTCCAGCTCCTTCATCAGACGGTCGTGGATGTGGCGCGACGTTACAAACTTGCCCTCCTTGCCGAAGAACGGAGAATCGTTGATGGTGAAGAGCATGCTCATCGTCGGCTCGTCGATAGCGATAGGCGGCAGCGGTTCGGGGTTCTCGAAGTCGCAGATGGTGTCGCCGATTTCAAATCCCTCGATACCCACCAGCGCACAGATGTCGCCCGAAGACACTTCGGCCACCTTCACGCGGCCCATGCCCTCGAATGTATGCAGTTCCTTGATTTTGGTCTTGATGATGCTGCCGTCGCGTTTGGCCAGAGACACGTTCATGCCCTCGCGCAGTGTACCGCGGTGCACGCGGCCGATGGCGATACGTCCCGTGTAGGACGAATAGTCGAGCGAAGTAATCAGCATCTGCGGCGTTCCCTCCAGTTGCTGAGGAGCGGGGATGTTCTCCAGAATGCAATCGAGCAGCGGGGTGATGTTGTCCGTCGGCTTCTGCCAGTCGGTACTCATCCAGTTGTTCTTGGCCGAACCGTAGATGACGGGGAAATCCAGCTGTTCTTCTGTGGCATTGAGGCTGAACATCAGGTCGAACACCATTTCGTACACTTCCTCGGGGCGACAGTTGGGCTTGTCCACCTTGTTCACCACCACGATAGGTTTCAGGCCAATCTGAAGCGCCTTCTGAAGCACGAAGCGCGTCTGCGGCATCGGTCCTTCGAAAGCGTCGACCAGCAGGATGCAGCCATCGGCCATATTGAGCACACGTTCTACCTCGCCGCCGAAGTCGCTGTGCCCCGGAGTATCAATAATGTTGATTTTGGTTCCTTTATAGTTGATGGAAACGTTCTTCGACAGGATCGTTATCCCTCGTTCGCGTTCCAGGTCATTGTTATCCAGCATTAATTCACCCGTGCTCTGGTTGCTGCGGAAGAGGTTTCCGGCCAGAAGCATCTTGTCTACAAGCGTCGTCTTGCCATGGTCCACGTGGGCGATGATGGCAATGTTTCTAATGTTCTGCATATAATACCTATTATTTTCTGGTCTGCAAAGTTACAACTTTTGCCCTATATATGTGGTATCCAGAAGAAAAAAATACTGAAACTCATTGCTATATCAAAGATAATGCCTACCTTTGCAGCCTCGAAAGAGAATATTATCAACCTTTTAATTAAAACATTATGTATTTAGACGCTGCTAAAAAGCAAGAAATCTTCGGCAAGTACGGAAAGTCTAACACTGATACCGGATCGGTTGAGTCTCAGGTAGCATTGTTTTCCTACCGTATTGCTCGTCTGACTGAGCACATGAAGCTCAACAGAAAGGATTATAGTACTGAAAGAGCTTTGACCATGTTGGTAGGCAAACGCCGTGCGTTGCTCGACTACCTGAAGGCCCGTGACATCGAACGTTACCGTGCTTTGGTTAAAGAACTCGGCCTGCGTAAGTAATCTTACCTGTGGCAAAAGATTAAAAGAGCGGGGAAACTTCGGAAGAGGTTTCCCCGCTCTGCTTTTTCACTCATCATCCCCCATTCCTCCAAACAAGCATATTGGCATCCGCCAAGTCCATGTTTACATCCACCAAGTGACTCTTTACAATCGCCAAGTAGATGTTTATATCAGCCATCTTTAAATACCTCTCGTTTACCTTACCAAGAGGTTATTAAGGAAACACCGTTTCATCCCCAAGAAAGCATTGCTTTACAAGGAACAAAACACCGTTTTACTAAAAACGATGCTTTCACATCCATAAGTAAAAATACGTTTACCCTAAAATGGCTTCACGGCTTCACAATCACCGTATCTTACTTTAAACGTGAGAGTTATGGTGAAAGCATAAGTTTCACAAGCGTGAAATGACAGATAAAAACTGCCCTTCAGAGCTTTTTCACGCTGAAGGGCAGCACGTTCCTGATACAATCTTTACCTTGATACCAGCCCTGCTGAGAGAAGAAGACATGGCGGTAAAGCCAAATTACGTTTTAAGAGATTGATTAAAGGTTAGAAGAGTCGTGTATTTAACTGATACAATGCCTATTCACCAACCTTTACAGAAGTCAAAATATTTACCCCATACTTACTATCTGGTGAAACCCACCACTCAATGTCTCCATTGGCACAACGCAAAGCATATCTCGCATTCAACATTAATTTTTCCGAACCATCTGGTATCCACAAACCTATCTTATAATCCCCAGAAGGTAAACGAGTATCTAACTTCCATTTCGCCGTAATCTTATGAATCAAAGGAGTACAAGTACTATCGGTTGGTAAGTAAGGCTGCCAATCATTCACATCAACATTAGTCAAGAAAGAAGAACAAACTTCATTCTGCTTATTAATCAGTACCAGGTACACAGGATGTTCATTAAATAATGTAGAAAAACCTCTATTGATAAGAGATATCTCAATGTCATTCTCTACCGTCCGGCTCAAGGTCAGGGGAAAATTCATCTCCTGAAGTTCAATACGATACCCCAAATGATCCCGAATGTATTCAAATGCATTTCTTTCGACCTTTGTTCCATCTTTCTTCTGGAAATAGCCATTGGATACAGGCATTTTATTCTGTGATAAGAATTCTTCTGTAATCGGTGTCTCTTTCCAATACATCATTGAATATTTATCTTTTGTACCTTTTTCCTTATAATTATGGATGACACTCAAAGAAGTATAATGTTGCAGAAATAACCGGCGAGCAGTTTGAAGGCCATCAATTATCCAACCCGCTTCCGGACTATCAGGGTCTTCATTCATACTCCAACTACCCCAAGGCAATTCACCATCTACCGGTAAAAAGGGAGATTCAGCCAAAATTTGATTATAAGCCTTGGTCCCCTCAGACATCCCACCATCCCATTGATGTTTTTTGATGACAATGAAATCATCATGAAACGACAAGCGATTATATAACTCTATATTTTCTTTCAACAGATTCTTATATCCAGGAACACGTACTTGAATGTAACGGCCTTGAGGAGTCATATTGCACACAGCTTTTAATATATTTTGCTTCGTCAAGTCAGAACCTTCCAAACCATGAACCGAGCTATGCCACTCTCCCCAAGCTCCAATCATTCCAGCTTGTACAACCTGTATAACATCTTTGTTTGTTTCCAAAAAAGGTTTTAATTGTTGGGCATGACGAAGCACATCCGTTTCCGTCGGTCCTTTAGATGCACGCCCCATAAAAGCTGTCTCATACGCAAAACGCAAAACGGCCTTCTTGCCCAATTCGCGTAATTTATTGAAGAAAACATCCATTGTTTTAAAATCCTCAGCAGACAAATCCTTGCCAACCAAATCGGTCAGATAAAAATAAGTCTGTACTAACGAAACACTGTCTGACGCATAATTCTTCGATTCCTGCTCAAGATAAGAAGTTATATCTGGAAAAGCCGCAGGATTCCACAAATAATTCTTATTGGCAACATCAAGAGCCACTTCCAAACGAAAACCACGTTCCGGATTATACAAACCATCAGTTCCGTTTACATCGTCTACGCAAATACCACGAAAAGAGCGATGCCCTTCATTTTTTTGTCCAAATAAACTGCAACCACTTAGACAAGCAGTAACTAACAGCAAAAATAATACATGTTTCATATCATATACAATTAAATTAAAGAATTTTTAATGACCATCAACTCCATCTACCTTAAAATAATCAAATGTTGCCCACTCCGATTCATACATCATATCCTGAGCAAATAGTCCCACCACTGCCCCAGTAAAACCCGCAACATAATCATCCGACAATTTGCTAAAATCAAGCGAGGGGCCAATGGTCTTCCATACTCCTTCGGATAAAGAATAATAGAACTGTAATTTGTCCATATTGATTTCCACCCTCATTCCCACATCTGTTGCCTGGACAGGAATACGTTCCGGCAAATATTCCTGATAGACCTTATCTGCCCCCACCAATTCTAACACAGTTCCCCGACTCTCATCATAAGTCAACCCTAAGGCATAAAAATGTCTGGAATTATAATAGCAACAAAGACCCGCACTTTGGCGGAAGTCTTCAGGACTAAATGACAAACGGGTTTCAAAATTCTGTTTGTACGATGTGATACGTTGAGCCAGTATACTCTGCCGGTATAATCCGCCCAATGCTTCACGGCCTTTCAATCTCAGCAACCCATCCTTCAAACGAATCCAGTCACTACTAAATTCCTCTCTTAAGGTAATGTATTTACAATGTAATTCCGAACAATTAAAATCATCCTTGACATTATGCACTGCATTTACAGACGCCTGTGATTGTTGGCCTACAACTGAAACCTTTTCTGCAGGCAATGAAACGTTATCCGCCAACCGAGGCCATCCATCCTTCCACTCTACCTTTTGAAGAAATGTTTCACGACCAAGGGGACAGTTTCCCCGTTGCCCCAACGGTCGTGAGCCTAAATGAGTGGTATACCATTCCCCCGTAGGAGTAGAGAATACAGTGCCATGCCCAGCTTTTTGTATCGGATGTGAAGGGGTATTTCGCGAAGTATAGAAAATATGTGGAGCACGTTCATAAGGACCATAAATATTCTTTGCACGGGCAACAGCTTCGTAATGCCCGTAACCAGTTCCCCCTTCTGCCGTAAACAAATAATAATATCCATCCTTTTTCAAGATTTTAGGTCCCTCTGCCGATCGCTTTCCCCAACCGGAATAAATAAATCTAGGAGCTCCTTTAGGCTTCAAAGTCTCCATATCAATCTCATGAATCCCAATTCCAGGGGACATTTCTCTACCTTTGCGATAATCAAAGATACGTACAACGACATATCCCCTGCCATCATCGTCAATGAATAAAGAAGGATCGAAACCCAAAGAATTGATATAAACCGGATCCGACCATGGTCCAGCCGGATTTTCTGCAGTCACAATATAGTTCGGATATCCTTTACTACTCCATTGTAGACCAGGGTGTACTACCGTATAAGTAACATAAAACAATCCTCTATACCACGTAATGGATGGAGCATAAACTCCTTCCGAGTCGGGTATACCCGTCAAGTCCAGTTGGCTCTTACGGGTCAGAACATTCCCTATTTGCTGCCAGTCAACCAGATTTTTGGAATGAAATATTGGAATTCCAGGAAACCACTCAAAGGTAGAATTCACAATATAGTAATCATCCTGTACACGAACAATACAGGGATCCGGATGAAATCCCGAGATAATAGGATTACGGATATTCTGTATACAATCTACGGATATTCCCAATAAATGAGCAAAACAAAGAGAGATAAGATAAATCATAATATTCAATGTAGGTTCGAAATATAAATCAGAAAATAGATAATTACCCCTCATTAATAAACTTCATATCAATGGCCGCTTTCTTATCAAAAAACAATATGTTGTGATAGCAGATAATGAATTGGCAATAAACTGAAGGAACGGTATCTAGAATATTCTTTCTGTACAATGTTTTTCAACTCATCACTAACCGTTTCAATCAATATCCTTTTCTAAGCAGGATCTTATCAGCAATACCCAGCAGTGAGTTCTCCATATTGTTTTTAACCTTAGTGGCAAGTATTTGTCATTAAGAAAAAAGTTCTCGGGCAGAGACTAACCAACATATCCCTTGTCTGCACATAGTTTTCCTTTAATGTTTTCCAGGAACTTACCCTGCTTCAACGGCTCCCGGCCATCCATGTTTCTAGGAGTGAACATGAAATTGAAAATCCTCCCTTGTCATTGATTATCAGATGTAACCTGAAACTAAAAAAACACTCAATAGAACATTTCCACGTTCAACAAGTCCTTCAAATATCTTATGAATCAGAATCCTCTGGTCACGACAGATATACAAAAGATTGAAGTTTACAAGACTAATACCGTTACAGATCCCACAACAATACCTTCTCAATGAAGAATGTGGAAAACCATAATCCCAATATCACTCATACAATTAAGTTTGTTACAATACCTAGCCTTCCTGTCTTCAATCATATTTTCTGCTATAATGAAAATTCCTTGCAAAGAAACCAGTCATACAATAAATTCCTTTAATTTTAAGCTCTGAGGACATGATGATAATCTCAAATCTATTTTTTTATATAACTATCAGGGTAAATAGTATGATTCACCTTCATCCTATCAGACAAATCAACCCATGTCTCAAATGTGCGTTGATTCTCTTTCAAAACAATAATACGTGCACCATTTGATAAATGATTATAAACAGTATTACCGCCTGAATAACGTCCATAAGCCAATAGGATGCCATGCCACATAACCGAATAATCATTATCGTGATCATGTCCCACAAAGATTCCCATAATATCACCAGCTTCTTTCATAGCAGCAAACATTCCCGTATTCAAACCTTGCGCACAAGCTTTCTCCATACGAGTCCCTATCAATACAGCCTCTTCACAGACAGCGGCCTGATTATATTCGGGGAGAGGGATATGAAAAAAAACCAAAGCTGGTAATGGATCTCCATTATTTATTTCCGTAAAATGAGAACTCTGACAACGATAGTTTTCGACCTGCTTAAAAGTCAACCAACCATATCCTTCAACATCATCTAATCTGGAATAGGAATGAGAATCAAAAAAATAGAGAACCGCTGCATCCTTTTCTTTCAAACATGAAGACTTCACACTTAAAGCCAAATCAATCGGAACAGTTCCACCATGTTCAGGCATAAGATTACCAGGAATTGTACGAATTATGTCATATAATTGTATTCGATTCATGCCCTGCTCATCATCATGGTTACCAAAAGTAACAACAAATGGAACATTATGAGACGACACACATTCTAATACTTGACATAGTCCTTTATCAGCTGGTGAAGAATAAATTACATCACCTGTCAACACTACTAAATCAGGCGATTCGATATTCAACACTTCATTAATACGCTCCAAAGCAATATCCGATGCAGGATTACCATATTGAAAATGAATATCTGTAAATTGGGCAATCTTAAACTCTCCATTAGCATTAAATCTCAAGTGTTTTTGTTGGGCATGTAAATTCGTGATTGCCATAACGATGAAGAAAAGAATGATTCTAGAAAAATTCATATAACTACAATAATTTATAATAGACAATATATCGATTAAGATTCTAATACATTAATTTTCAGCAACTCCATTATTTATTCTATATTACTTATAATATTCAAACCGAAACTTTAAATTACGGCTGAGGAACAAAACAGTATATACACTATAATGTAAATCATCAAAAAACAAATTATACTCTTTACAATATAACAAAAAATTATTATACATTCCTCAGCCGTAAAAACATAACATATAACTATTAAATCGTTACTACCACAATGGATTTTGTATCAACAAACGGCTTTTTTGAACCTCATTTTGCGGAATTGGATATAAATACATGGCCCGACGCCAAGCTCTATTTTCAAGAACAATACGGGTAAAATAAGAATCAGAAGAACCGATTGGTTTATCCTTAAAACCATCCATGTTCATTGCATGCAATACTGTCTGGTCAGCGTCTTCACCTTCTCCACAAATCATCCAACGGCGGATATCAAAGTATCGCTGACCTTCCATCGCCAACTCAACCTGACGTTCACGCTGAATCATCTTACGCTGGAGTTCCTGATCTCCTATAATATTCTTTTTATTGGTCTGAGCCAGTTCCTGATAGCCGGGAATGCCTGCCCGCTCTCTGACTTTGTCCAAATATACAATAACATTCGGATCGTTGGGATCTATTTCATTGCATACCTCTGCATAATAAAGATAAAAATCAGCCAAACGGAAAAGGATAGAAGGACGGGCCCAATTTTTCAAATAATCACCTGTAAGAAGAATCTGGCGATTTTTAAATTTTGTCGGCAAATAACCCGTACGTGGATTATCAGCAGAAGAATTATCACATCCTTCTCCTTTTGCAAATCCTATTGTATAATCCGGCCGTCCTACCGGTTGGATATGCCAACTTTTCCCTTCATATCCCACACTGGCATAAAAACGAGGTTCACGATGAGCATACATATTAAAGACATTGGTATCCAAACGCTTATTCTCATTACATGGATTCACTACGTCCGTAAATCCATTTTCCTGATAACCACTACCCGGATCGTCAATCGTCAGGCCGTTATCCATAAAATAAGCATCCACCAAGTCTTGAGAAACGCCCAAATAGGCCCATCCAACATAACAATCCCTCGGATTGGTATTTTCTTCCATCGTACGACCATTCCAAAGATTGTCACCCGTAGCCCACAATATCTCATCATTGTAGTTTTGGAATAACTGATAATAAGACTCATCGGCATTGACAGAACCGTCCGAGTTGGTTACTGTAAAGAGTTTATGTCCATGCTGATCGGTATCCTGGAACAATTCTTCCAGGCGTTCTTTCGCAATCACCCACTTATTCGCGTCATAAGATGCAAACAATTGTTTTCCATCTGTATTGGTCACTTCCAAAGCTTCAGGATAACCACCATTAAACAAAGGAGAAGCTGCATATACCCACAATTTGGCACGCAAAGCTTTTGCAGCAGTTACCGTCGGTCGCACAATCTCATTCAATCTGTACTTGTTGTTTCCCTCTGCTGAAGGATCTTTGATAAGTGTCTCGGGTAAATCACCGGATTCTATTACTTCTTCCAAAAGTCCATCGATGTAGTTTACCACCTCATCTACGGAAGAACGGGCAAAATCCAATCCTTTGTCTTCTGGATCGGCAATACCAGTAACGACAGGAACAGCACCATAAAGTTCGAACAACGAAAAATAGCTATAAGCAATCAAAAATTTAGCTTCAGCCTTCATTCGGTTTACATCGGCCTCCGTCAGTTGATACTGGTCATTGATGCTTCCCAAAGGTTGTACCCGCTCCAAAAAGATATGTGCATCGCGAATATACTCATAAAGAGCTACCCAACGATGAAAAGGTGCCGTTGCAGCTGTAAAACCAGAAGTCATCTCTGTCCACCCCCCAGAACTAATAGTAGTTTCACCACACATAGAAACCCACGCACCAGAAAAACCATCATATTGATTTCTCCCAATACTAGAGTATTCAGAAATACAACCAAATAAATTAGCATGCCAACGGCGCGCATAAGTAGGAGTATTAAAGACTTCATCTAGGGTCAGACTTTCTGCTATTTCATCTGATACATCCAAATAATCACTACATCCAGCTAAAGTAAAAGTCAATACACAAACTGCAGTAGCAGCTTTTATCTTATTTAAGAATTTCATATCTATATATAATTTAGAATGCAACTTCAAGTCCAATTGTATAATTACTACAAAGCGGATATTTAGCACCCGAATTGGCACTACCCAATTCCGGGTCCCAAAGTTTGACATGATCCCATACAGCGATATTATTACCCTGTAAATAAATCCTCAAATTCTTCATTTTTAGAGTACGCAATACTTTTTCATTGAATTCATATCCAACCTCAATATTCTTCAAACGAAGAAAGCCTGCATTACGATACCACCACGTACTTTCAAACATATTATGATCAAAAGCTCCACTACGTAAACGAGGATATAATACATTCTGATTATAAGGCTCTACAGCAGACCAACGATTAAGTGCTTCCACACGCGCAGATGCATTGTCCACACCTTTAACAAAAGGCATCATATTTGAAGAATTGGCCATCAAATTAACCGAACTATGAGCGGTACCTTGGAAGAATACACCCACAAAGAAACCCTTCCACTCAGCATTCAAACCAAAACCGTAAACAATTTCTGGAATAGCACCATAAAGGCCATGGTCGTATGTAAGGTCGTACTGGTCTATCACACCATCACTATTCACATCTTTGTATTTAATGTCACCTGGTGCAACATTTGCGGCAGGTACAGGTAGACCTGACTTCAACTTATAACTTTGAGAACCGTCAGCAGCCGTAGTTACATCAAAATCATCCGGTGTATAAAGACCTTCAGCGATATACAATTCTTCATCGCCAATAGAGTTCCCTGTATAATTCTGATAATCATATTTCTGAGGAACCTCATCATATTCAATAATTTCGTTTCTTGCGAATGTAATATTACCGCGAGCCGACAAATCGACATTTCCAATTCTCTGCTTTAAAATCAAATTCGCATCGATTCCCTGATTATTCACAATACCAAAATTCTGATAAGGCATAACGCGGAATCCTGTCACATTAGAAACTGTCCTTCTTTGCAATAAAATATCACTTCGACGGTTGAAAAAATAATCCGCACTAAAATCCACCCGACCTCGGAACAATCCCAAATCAATACCAACATTAAATTTCTTCTCTATTTCCCAAGACAAATTAGGCATGGCAAAACTTCCTTCCACAACACCCATACCCGGTGAATTACTGGCACCGCCATTTGCGCCAGGGGTCAATCCAAAGCTATAACCAGCAGCCCCTGTATTAATACTTTCCCTATAAGGGAATCGGGTTGAGCCACCAATATTATCATTACCAGTGATACCATAAGAAACTCTCAGTTTCAATTTGCTGATATAATCCTCTATACCTTGCATAAATTTTTCATGACTGACAAACCAAGCCGCACCTACAGCAGGGAAAATACCCCATCGATGTCCCTGATAGAAGTTCTCACTACCAGTCATACCCATACTTGCTTCAAACATGTAACGGTTGTCATAACCATAAGTAGCACGTACAACCACACTCTGCTTACGGTAAGGTAAAAGTTGTAATCCTCCTTTATTCTGGTACTGAGTTTCTTTCTGCATGTACAATAAAGTTCCCGTCACATCGTGCACTTTGTTGAACTCACGGCTGTAATCCAACGACGCTTCCATATAGATTTTCTTAGTGCCATCCGTATCATCTATCCAAGGATCAGACAATGCAGAACCATCCTTCATCATTTTTTTATTAAGCGTTCCGTCATCATTTCTTCCCAAAGCATAATATGTCTCTGGAGTCTTATCCCTCATCATTGTTGAGAAAAAATCAGCATCAAAACTGACAGAACCTTTCACTGACAATCCCTGTGTAATAAAATCCAGTTTTTGCCTTAAGGTAACCTTGGTTTGCAAAAATGCGCTCCAAGTCTTGCTATAGCCACTGTTGTTCAACATATTATAAGGCTGGTCCTCTACGCCATATCCCGAAGCGCCATGATCCGATGCACTTCCGTCCGAATAATACATCGGTATGACATGAACCGGAAAATGAGAGATATAATCAAATATCTCATCTGAAGAATATCCCGGTTGGTTTTTTCTTAAATACTGTCCGCTCATATCAATAGATAGCTGAGTCGTCTTTGTCAGATCCATATCCACATTCGAACGAAGATTAAAACGCTGTAATCCGATATTGGCATTATATTTCTCTGTAGGATTAGACTTGAAAATACCATCTTCCGAATAATAGGCACCGGAAGCAAAGAAACGAACCTTATCTGAACCTCCCCGGAAATTAATGGTATAGCGTTGACTTTGTGTATGTTCTTGTAACAAATCATACCAATTGACAGAAGGATATAGATCTGGATCTTCACCTGTTCTATATTTGTCTAATACTTCCTGAGAATAATAGGGATTGTAGCCTTCCAAAGTAGGGTTTCCCTTATCGTTCCAAACCGCCTCGTTATACAACGAAAGATAGTCATAGGCATTCAAGGTTTGTGGCATGCGGGTAGGAGTAACAATACTATATTGGGCACTTACATTCACCTGTGTTTTCTGTACTTTACCTCGCTTGGAAGTAATCAAAACAACACCATTGGCACCCTCCGCACCATAGACAGCAGTTGCAGCTGCATCTTTCAGTACTGTAAAACTCTCTATTTCGTCCACATCAATGTCATCCATGCTTCTTGGAACACCATCTACCAGAACCAAAGGATTGGTACCACCGGCATACGAACTTTGTCCGCGGATGTAAAATGCAGCCGCATCATTACCCGGTTCGCCACTACGCTGAACGGCAATAACACCGGCAATTTGTCCTGCTAATGTATTACGCAAGTTTCGTTGTTTCACATTCAATTCAGCTGGGCCAATCGTATTCAAGGAAGATACAACACTTTCCTTTTTCTGTTGACCATAACCGATAATCACCACATCTTCCAAGCCAACCGAAGCTTCCATCATTCTTACATTAATTGAAGTTTCAGATTTTATTGTACGTTCTTCTGTATTGAATCCAATATAGCTAAATACCAATATCTGACCAATATTTGCTTTGATAGAGTAACGTCCATCAATATCTGTAATCACTCCTGTAGTAGTATCCTTTACTTTAACAGTTGCCCCAATGACAGGGTTACCGTCACCATCTGTCACAAGTCCAGAAATAGTCTTGGCTGAAGATTGTTGAGGAGCGGCAATTGGTTTCTCTGCTTTCTTCAAAACAATCTGTCTGTCATTAATCTCATACGTAACAGCAGTTCCTTCTAAAATCTGATCTAAAATCTGGGAAACACTTTTCTTGTCAGCATCTACTGATACTTTTTTAGAAGTATCCAGCAGATCGGAACGATACATAAAAATAAACTCACTCTGTTTTTCAATGGTTTGTAGAACGGTCTTAATGGATACGTTCTTTAAATGGAATGTAAAAGTCTGATTTTGTGCATACGCCAAATTATTGGCATAACTCATGATTGTAGTCAACAAAAATCCCACAACAAACATAAATTTCGTTAACCGAGGCATCATGGTTGCGTTTTTCATTTCTTTTTTCATAAATTTGTAAACTTGATTTAAATACCAACATTAGGTGTTTTTCACGGGTCCGGACAATATTCGCAGTATTGTTCGGACTTTTTCTTGATTGACATGCAAAGTTATGTACTCATAGGCTTTATTTTAAAGTTAAACATTATAGTTACTCTCTCCTTTTATTAGTCCTTATCTGTAAGCCTAAGGACATAGGCTTCTGCCTGCTTAAAATAAACAAATCCACCTGTAAGCGACAAGTTTCGAAGAGCTTCTTCAACCCCACGCTGTAAATCGATTTTCCCAGTAATTCTTATTTGTCTAATATCCTCACCACAAACGATCTTCACATCGTAATATCGTCCTAAATCATCTATAATATCCCCTACAGTGCCATTGTTGAGCGGTAAAATCCCTTTTGTCCAAAGTATATAGTCAGCCGCATCTACAGCCATTGTACGTATTGTTCCTTGAGAGGGAACAACAGCCTTATTATCGGGAGTTAACATAGCCTCAGACCCCGACGTACTTTTCACGTTCACCAATCCACGGAGCAAAACGATTTCACCACAAGTATTCTCCTCGCTATAGGCTTTGACATCGAAAGCCGTTCCAAGAACCTCGACATCGAACCTAGTTGTCTTCACTATAAACGGTGCTTTCTCATTACGCTTCACATCAATGTAAATCTCACCATCTACAAATATTTCACGCCGATTCTTTTCAAACCGCTTAGGATAAACGACCTTGGTACCCGAATTAATATATAGCTCTGAGCCATCAGCCAAAATCAAACGTCCGAAACGTCCCTTAGGCACAATAATCTGATCATAAGGATTATTGTGTGCCTCTTTTTCCTCTACTTTGCTTTCATTCACATGGATGTTTCCATCTTGCGAGTAAGTTACTGTACCTCCATCCTTCACATGAAGAGTTTTTTCCGGCGCTACAATCAGCTGAATTTCATCAGTTTCTACCGACTCTTCAAGCAAACGGACTGCTACGACAGATAAATCAGGTTGTTGCCCTATATAATGTTCTGCACCAAACCAAATACATCCTGCCAGCAACGCGGCCGCTGATATACTACTCCACCAAACAATCCGGTGCTTACGCTGACGGGAATCAATGCTGCGATCAATCCGACGCCATAAATCATCCATTTCTTGCTGCGAAGAAGCATCTTCTTGAGCTCGGAAGTAAGAAATCAACCGGAACAAAATTCGCTTTATGTCACTTATTTCATATCTCATAAATCAGGCCTTTGTACCTATAATGGATTCAAAAAGAAAACCTACTCACTTATCCGAAACTTTTTTCAGAAAAATGAAAAAGAATAGAAAAGCTTTTCATTAGATATAATATTTTACCTCAACCTTGGAAGAAATATAAAAAATGTCTTTATTTGCAGAACGGATACAAAAACATGAAAGACATAACTAGCATTGAACAGGCAGACGAAACTACCTTGTGGAACCTTCTGACAGAGGGTAACCGCAAGGCACTGGAGATAATTTACCAACGGTATTATCTCTTATTATTGAATTATGGCTTGAAGTGTACTTCTGACCGAGAGTTGATAAAAGATTGTATCCATGACCTGTTCGTCCACCTTTACCGAAACAAACGCGTCTGCATTAATGGCATCACCGTACGAGCTTATCTACTAAAGGCTATGAAAAACAACTTGCTCAACAAACTCATCGGACAGGAACGGGAAAGAGATTTGTTGGACGCATCTTTGTTTGAGATACCTACTGACGAAGATCTCTTTGAACAGATGTTTCCACAAAACGACCATGACTTTGCTTTAGCACAACATCTGTTAAAAGCTATTGCGCAACTTCCTCCCCATCAGAAGACTGCGCTCTATCTACGATATGTCAAGGAACTCTCACACAAAGAGATAGCAATTATAATGGACATTAACGAACAGTCTTCCATGAACCTGACCAATCGAGCCTTATTGAAGCTTCGCACCCTGATGGGTAAAGATGGAATAACTTTGGGAATATGTCAAACGATCCTTCTACTAAAATCATCCTGGATATTAGCTTAACACAAAATAAGAGCCACACTCCGTATATTCTTATACAGAGAGTGGCTCTTCCATTGATTCAACCACAGAACTAGTCTGCAATTACCGAAAATTCAGCACCACCGGCAAAATCGGCTCCGTTCTGTGAGCTAAGCCCCGTGAAACGGATATAACGGGCACGTACAGGTTTGTCCAGCATCACACGCTGTTCCAGTTTACCTTTACCAAAGGTCCCCTTCGTAACTTCAGTCCATGCCTTGCCATCCATACTTGTATGCAAGCTATAGTCCTTAATATTACCGTTGCTTCCACCATCCTGACGAGGCAGATAAACAAAGCCCTTGATAGTCTTCACTTCACCTGCATCGAAGTCCACCCAGTGGGGATACTTGGCCACGGTCACGGAATACATCGTATGCCACGTCGTACTCGGATTACCGTCTACCAGGTGAGCAGCAGCTCCTTCACCAGTCTCTTCACTCGATGCATACACTACAGTCATCGGAACACTTTCCTGTTTTTCAAACTTCATTGTTACGGATACAGCTTTGTTATCTTTATAACGAGCTGTTACTACACCACCTTCGCGCAGGTTAAAGGGTTCAATATAGAGATATTCCTTCTTCTTGCCGTTCAGGGTATAAAGAATCTCTGCATTCTTCTTTTGAGTGCTGATAGTCACTTCTCCATTACGACTACGCGAGATAGACAATGGCATTTCACCGGATGTCGAGACACAAGCTATCTTAGTAAAATCAGCCTGACGCACAGGGCGAATGATGAAGCTCATGTTGTGGTCACTGGCCTTCATGCGGTCGGGTTCCAACGGGCCGCCCTGTCCACAGCTATTACCACCCAAGCCGGTTACACCCAAGTCGATATGCAGGTGAGTGCCCGTAGACTTAGGCAATTGGTATGGATGGGGAGCCAACGTCATCTCCAAAGCCGACCAGGGCAGAGCGGAAGCTGACATGCGGGTACCAGCCACAAACTCCACACCATCGCCCTTAGCATCGGTCAGGGCACACCAGCGGACGTCCTCGCGGTTGCCCATGCTCTGCGGTTTGGGGAAGTTTACGAAGAGGTCTTTCACCAGACTCTGATGCTGCTCGATGAACGAACCTGTCAGACGGTCATTATAATTGTTCCACGGACCACGCCCGTACCACGTATATTGCTGAAGTTCGGCGGGGAGTTCCATCACATAACCCAGACGGGCCAGCACCAGCGACGGGTCATTCGACGTGATGCTCGACTGGAGCTCTACCGAACCGTCGGGATAGACAGTCCATATCTGGTTGGTAACGAACTTGAAGTCGTTCGGACCGAAGGGACGGTCAGTCAGTTCCTTTATGGAGTTACGGCCGGAGTTACCTCCTTCGAGTACAGCTGCGTTCGGTGCCTGCGACTCGACGGTGTACATCAGCTGAACCGTATTGTCACCCTTTTGCTTGGCATTAACCCACGCATAGTTCAAGACTTTATGCTTCAGGTTGTGCAAGCCTTTCTCAAACCAGCGGTCGCGGGCCCAGTTGTCGTTATCCACCGGCGCGCGGAGAGCATCAAGCTTCGGCCCCTTGCCATCGAGGATGACCTTGCGGCCGTTGTATTCCATACTATAGATTGTACCTTCGCAGTTGTCGAACTTCAGCGTGAAGCCGTTGCCCGATACGGTGGTGAAGTCTTCAGCTTCCTCCACCGACGGACGCTCCATCGAAGCTGTCACAGAGGCCAGAGCAGGCTTTTCGACGGCAGCCTTCACGGGTAGCTGTTCTTCCATCTGCACGAAATCCTTCTTGGCCCAAGGCATATCCTGAGCCAGCAGGAACTGTACCTTCACGAAGTATTCGCTTTCGGGAGCCAGCTTGCTGTAGTCGTAAGGCAGGGTGTAAGCCACCTTCTCGCGCGGGCCAAGGATGCTGCGCGGCCCCTTGAAGGCAGTGCTTTCCTCCACCTTCTTTCCATCCTTCCACAATGACCATACCATATAGACATCGGTCAGCGGCTCGAAGTAACGTTTGTTGAAGACTTCAATCTGTCCCTTCGTCATGTCCACCGCCTTGACGCCCACATTCTGATAAACCTTCTTCACTTCGTAGTACTGAGGTTTGGGCTGATGCCCAGGGAAGAGGATACCGTTCATGCAGAACATACCGCTGTTGGGCTTGTCGCCGAAGTCGCCTCCGTAGGCCAGGTAGCGGTCGCCCGTCTTCGGGTCGTAGTTGTAGAGTGCCTGGTCCACCCAGTCCCAGATGGCGGCTCCGCAGAAAAAGTTGGTCGACTCGATAGCTTCCCAGTAGTCGATGAGGTTACCCACGGCATTACCCATCGAGTGAGCGTATTCCGATACGTGGAAGGGGTACTTGATGTCGTACTTGCCTGTCACAGCACCACGCATCCACGCGATGGACGGATACTGGTTGGAACCCATGTCCACGATGTCGTTGTTGCGCTCGTACTGAACGGGGCGCGAGGGATCGAACTGATGGAGGGCATTGTAGGCCGTCACAAAGTTCTTGCCCGGCCCGGCCTCGTTGCCCAGCGACCAGATGACTACCGACGGATGGTTGACGTGTGCATGTGCCAGCTCCATGACGCGTGCCACGTGGGCCGCCTCAAATTCGGGCACATGCGACAGAGAGGCATCACCGTAATAATACTGGTGGCTTTCGATGTTGGCCTCATCCTCCAGATAGATACCATACTTGTCGCAGAGGTAGTACCAGTGCGGATCGTTGGAATAGTGCGAATTGCGCACATGGTTGATGTTACCACGCTTCATCAGCATGATTTCCTCTTCCATCTGCTTCACCGTGATGGCGTTGCCTGTAGCCGGATTGATTTCCTGACGGTTCACACCTTTCAGCTTCACCGTCTTGCCGTTCACGTAGTAGTAGCGTCCGGCCAGTCCGAACTCGTCTTTGCTGGCAGGCGTATCCTTGATTTCGACTTTACAGAAGCCCAGAGCGGTAGAGAACGTCTCTACAACACGGCCTTTCTTATCCTTCAACTGGCCCACCAGTACATAACGATAGGGAGCTTCGGCCGACCACTTGCGCGGACTGAGTACGGCTATCTCCGTCTTCGAACAGAGCTTGCCACCCTTCTCCATTTCGTCCAGCTTAAATGTGCCGCCTACGCCTTCCACCAACTCATTGTCATCCGAATAAAGTTTGTTGGCATACAGTGAATAGGTCAGTGTATATCCTTTTACTTTTTTCTTGCTCAGGTTGCGGAGGTCGGCCTCAACACGAAGGGTGCCGTCCTCATAGTTGGCATCCAGGTCGGGGAAAACGCGGAAGTCGCGCACCTGTACCTGCGACGTCGATGTCAGCGAAACGGTACGGAAGATACCCGGCAGGCGAAACATGTCCTGCGCTTCGAGGAAGGAGCCGTCCGAGTTACGATAGACCTCGACAGCCACCATGTTGTCACCCTTCTCGTTCAGATAAGGCGTGATGTCGAACGAAGCCGTATTGCGCGAGTTCTTCGAGAACCCCACGTAATGCCCGTTGATCCAAAGGTAGAAGAAAGACGAAACACCGTCGAAGTTGATGTACACCTCGCGTCCTTCCCAACCGGCAGGGATGGTGAACGAACGGCGGTAGGAACCTACCTCGTTGCGATGCTTGTAGGTCACCCAGTCGGTAGGCGGCGTACGCATCACGCCCCCCTTCCAGTCGCCCACGGCCACCTTGTGCTGGAAGATGACCGGCTGGTTGGCATAAATGGGCACTCCGTACTTCAGACTGCCATCCTTCTGGATACCCACCACATTCCATTGCATCGGCACGGTCACATCGTCCCATCCCGTTACATCAAATTCGGGTTTATAAAAATCGGTCGGACGCTCCTCGGGGTTACCCACCCAATGGAACTTCCAGTCACCATTCAACGACTGATAATAACTGCTGTGCTCGGGCAAAACGCGCCGTGCACTTTCCACGTCGGCAAACGTAAAGAACCACGCCCGCGGCTGTTCCTTGTTCAGCGCCAACTCCTCGGGAGCTTCCCACTCCTTGCCTGTCGGTGCCTCGGCCTGACCATAGGCGAAACCCTTCAAAGCTGTTTTCTGAGCGAAACAACCCAACGTTCCCAACAAGAGAATGATAGATAATAAGGTTTTCATAACGAAATAATAGTATTACAAGATTTTACAGGAAACAAAAATACAACTTTTTTCCTTACGAACAGTTGCTTACCTTTCACAAAACGAACTCTTATTCACTTTTTCTATGTTTTATTCTTTCTTTTTACTAACTTAGCCGAAAAATTATCAATAAAAAGGATCTGATACGGGGAAACAATGAGATTAACATCAAAAAATAGCTCTAAAATAAAAGATAACTTCCTGGAAGTATTGGAACTTGCCTATAAAACACATTACAACCTGCTCTACAATTACGGCCTGAAGCTCGCCAACGACTCAACGCTGATAGAAGACCTCATTCAAGATACATTCCTCAAACTCTGTAAACGCGGCAATCTAGAAGACATCAGCAACTTAAAAGTCTACCTGTTACGTGCCCTCCGTAATGCAATCTACGACTATTATGCTGCCCGTCATGACAGTCTGTACATCAACGAAGTTGAGTTCTCGCTTTCCGACGACGAAGATTCCTTCCGTCATTTCTTCACCCGCGACGATGAGGAGATTCACCAGTACCATTCTCTACTGAAAGCTATCCATAGCCTACCTCCCCAACAGAAACAAATTCTTTATCTTTTCTATATCAAAGAGTTTTCTCACAAAGAGATCGGTGAGATTCTAGACATTACACCTCAGGCCTCTATGAATTCGGTATCGAAAGCATTGCGAAAATTAAGGGAAATACTACTCTAAAGTTCCCTTTTCAACAGATGCCCAATACCCCCCCCTCCCTCAATTAAAAACGGTTCACCCATGCTTATCTATTTATTAACCAACAACTGGAAGACGACTATTCCACTACAGAAAATGCACTATATACATCACTTCACCGTTCTCTAGATGATCCTTCTCTCTGACCACGGATCTGCTCCCCGGCCAAGAAATTAATGATATCCATTCTGCTTTCCGAATGATTATTGGAAGTATTCAGACAAATGTTACATAAATGATAAGTTCTCTCTGGAAAACAATCAATAGACATAGGGCATCCGCTACCATAAAGATAGTCGCCTAACCCATATACAGAACCATTCTCAAATTAAGTAGCGCATTGTCAATCCTCCTTTACGAGGCAAAGACCGCACATACCAATGCATAACCATCCCGAAAGGTCTATACAGACAACATCGGAAAGGCGTCTGACTGTAAACAAAATCCAAGAGATCTCAAGCTTTTCAGACAACGGTATTCCACAATCATCAGGAAAGACCGTAATATCAAACAATCCACCAGTACTTACTATATACTTCATGCAATCGGAGACTATCTACATATAAAAGAAGATCCACCCGCGTATACATGGCCTCAAACCAGTTATACATCAGACGTAGTTTACCCCAATCTCTCGACAGGTATCTCCCATATCCTAGCTTAATCTATAGAAAGTAATCCTTTATCTTAATGTTTATAAACCTCACAAGCAACCATCAGAAAAGCACCCGGCCCATAAAGTTCTGTCATCTCACGGGTCACCTTCTTGGGATCGACTTCAATAGGTTGCACCCAGCACAATTTGCCATCTGGATCAACCACCTCTACCAAAGCCTGCCACCCCTTCTTGACAACAGGTAGAAACTTATCGACAGGAAGATAACCATGATTAACGCCATACGCCAAGTCATAAACGATAAATCCTGTCGAACTTGTTTTATGCGAAGGATAACTATCTGGATCAAGCAGACTTGTGTGCCAATAGCCGTCTTGACCTTGCAGTGAAGCCAGACGGGTGGCCAACTCTACAAACAGCTTCTCATAAAAGGAACGAAATTCTGTATCTGAATCCGGCAATGCTTTCAAGATCTCAACCAAACCAGCAATCACCCAACCGTTTCCTCTACCTCAAAACACCTTTTCACCATTCGCTTCAGGCGGGTCAAAATAGCAGCTATCCCGATAGAACTTCTTCTCTTCCTTGTCATACAGATGATTGTAGGTTGCCTTAAACTCAGCGTCCATAAAGTGCATATACTTCCGATTACCCGTCAAACTATAAAGACGAGTGTACATCGCAGGAGCCATAAACAAGGTATCACACCAGGTCCGGCGTTCCTGTCTCAAATGGGACACTCTGAAGTCCACATTACCATTCGAAGGATGAGCGACTAACCATTCTGTTCGGGCCAAAGTAGGCTCAAGCATATTCTTATCCTTAAACTTCTCATACAAGGCTATATAGACTTGGCCTACAAAAAAAATCATCAGCATGATACATTCGGTTACTCAGTTGCCACTGTTGCCTCGAAAAAGGAACCCGTCATTGATAAAAATCAGTCAATGACGGGTTCCTTTTTCGATTTTATATTAAACTCACATAAATCATACTCACTACCTGATTTCCGCCACTTCCGGATATGGAAGAATTTCAAGCGCATTCAGCAAAGCGCCATTGGTTGTCTGCCTTAATCCTAGCACCAATACATTCTTCTTTCCTTCAAAGTTCAACCAGCACTCCGGCAAAAAATATTCACGTTGTGGTCCAGCTTCCCAATGACGGCCTATATTATGTCCATTAAGCCACATATATCCATTGCCAGATGCATTAATACGAGCTAACCAAGGAATCCAAATCCCTTTTTTCTGTTCAGGAAGTTCGAACTCTACACGATACCAGGTAAATAATCCGTCTGCAACAGACTTAGGCTGAATACCATTACCTTTTCGAGGAATTTTACATTGCACATCCAAGTTTACGGTTTCCCAATCTTTTGGTGCAAAGTCCGGGAGATTCCATCCTTCACTTATGCCTGCGACATCGGCAGAGAAATCCCATTCCAAAGGATGCGTCAAAGCTGTTTCAGTAACAGACAAACCAGCTTCCCGTATACCGGCCAGTTCTTCCATTGGGAAATAACCATGAGCATGCCCCAGATTTTCATATACCACAACAATCTCATTCTCACCTACACAGAGGGTGCCGGAGACATCAAAACGATTATCATATTCATTTGGACGAATCTGCTGGAAACAATCACGTGTAGTCCAAGATTGTGCATCTGCATGATCCGGGAAAAGGCGTTTGACATTCTTTCCATTAACTTGTACCGACACGATATCTCTAGTATACATATTAAATAACAAGAAACGCTCCTTTGCAACTTGATTGGCATCCAACGTCACCTTAGTACGATACAGGCTATAACGAAAATCGTTCACGTTCAAATCCGATAAAGAAGCCAAACGGTGTAAATGTATCCAATCTGCATTTCCGATACAATCTTCTTTTTTCTTTACGGATGCTATACGAATGGAAGCGGGTACTTTTGAAGGCCGTTGGGGTTGAGCTGCCTTATGAGGCCACCACTCACCCTGACCCGGACGCTTACCTGAAGGGATAACCAGTATCTTTGTATCCAACGCATTCAGTTTATAAGTCACTTCAATAGGTTCAAGAGCCAAAGTGCCATTCTCTCCATCATCATGCACATCTATCCGTACTTTTTCTCCATGCTGATTAATATTGTACATCGGTTTCGAGGGACGTTTCATTTTTCCCGGCAAAAGACGTACTGTTCCCTTAATAGACTTTTGAGGATCGGTATTATGCAGAAACACAAAACGTGTACCGTCAATTCCAACACGAATACCACCAAACAAGGACTCCGGAGCTCCTTCAAGTGTACATGGGCCACCTTCGGAACGAATCAAAGAGTGTTCAAACGTATGAATAAACTCACCGATGGCCTGAGCTTCAAAATATTTTGGACCACGTGCACCATTTTCCCTGATTGCCGCATTATAATCATAACTGGTCGTCATCCCTCTTGCTCCCCAACCGGCAAAATGAGTACCACCGAAAAACATATAATAATTTATTCCTGTAGCTCCTCCCAACAAAGACATCAAACCAACAGCCTTGAAATGGCGCGCATCCGAATAATGCTCCTCACTCAAACCACCTGTTACCAATGAAAACCACCCGCCTTGAAGTTCAGTCACAAATCCAGGAGCATCAGGCTGCTTTTTTTTAAGCTCGACCATACGGTAGGCACAATCTGGAGCTGACGAAAGACCTACATAGTAATTATCACTATCAAAGACCTGTGACAACTCCTCATCCTTACTACTACGGCATTCATTGGTCAAACACGTAAATATAGGAACATCCCATCCACTGTTACGAACAGATTCATACAATGCTTTCAAAAACTTTTCTTTCCCATAACATCCGTGATGGTTATATTCATTCTCTATCTGAATAAGGATAATACCTTTCTCTCCCACAGATTTATGGGTCAACTGCTCATCTGCCAACGCTTTGCATACAGCATCAAACCAATGTTTGCACCAGCGGATATGTTGTTCATCTGCACTTCTCAACCAAAACTCCTTGTAACTTGACGGACGAAATTTTGCCAGCCAACGAGGATATCCACCACCCGAATATTCAGCACAAATAAATGGTCCAGGACGAACAATGGTATACAAGCCAAACTCATCTTGGGCCATCTTCAACCAACGTTTGAGATCTGCAAAATCAAAATGGCTATTGTCTTCAGGACTTGCCGGCATAGTACGTTCATGCCAATTCCAAGGTACATACGTCTCGACCGTATTAAAGCCGGCAGCTTTAATGTCACGGAAACGATCGCGCCACAACTCCTCCGGACAACGGAAATAATGAAAAGCCGCACTATAGACAAATATATCTTTACCATCAATCGTCATACACGAACCATCGTAACGGATTCGGTCTGGATTAAGAAACTTCTTTTGAGAAGAATTTTCCAAAAGAGATTCAGTCGTTTTACCTTCCTGTGCAAGAAGTACACAAGAATTTAATAAATATCCCAACAATAACCATACAATAAATAAACGTCTCATTTAAATATATCTTATTTTATCGTTAATAATTCAATGATAAATCGATAAGTTATAGAACCTTCCCACCACATACTAAAATTTGTATTCCACAAATTATTTCCCAAATTAAAATGGATTCCTCCTCTTTTATCAGGATATTGCAGATTGTAATTCAGTCCACATGGCTCACCTATATTTACTAAAAAAGCATCTTTACTCCAAATACGGACAATCTCCTGAGAAGTGACAATATCTACAAAACGGTCAATGCCATGCATCTGACGATTTCCCTTTTCCACTACATCCAAAAGGTCGACCGGTTGTCCCACTTTTTCAGCGACCAATGAAACGATATCAGCCACATTAAAAGAAAGCCAATAAGCTTCAGGTAAACGAACTGCAGGTTTGTTGGCAAGTGTTACTTCCAGTTCTGCCCTTTTCCCATTTTTGTAAGACAAAGCATTAACATACATCTTTTCCGGATAACAACGGGCATCCACCCCAGGCCGATGTGGAAAAGACAATTCATAAACGAGACGTTGACCTCTCTTCTCTTTTCGTTCTTCCCTCCTGACCGTTAAGGCAGGCAAAGATGTACTGACGGCTTTTGATTCATTCAAACCTATCTTACTCAAATCTTCCAAAGCCCATTGTGGATCATTGCGTAAATAGTTCTTCAAAAAAGATTTATAATCATTACTATCAAACATTTGATAGCTCAAGCCTCCAACTCTCAAATAACCATCCAACAATTCACATTGCCAAGGGGCGTAATCACCTTTTGACGCATTTACAGTAAATGATGGAGTAGAAATTTCTTCCGTTTCTTCAATTTTATCCCAGGCCTCGTTCCGCAAATGCTCAGGCAAATAAGCAATGGCCAACCCGATATAGTTATCTATTTCTCTCCAAGATTGTTCTACCCGCTGAAATGCCGGCTCTCCTCTCGCAGGTATAAATTTATCCATATCATATTTATCCCAATTCCGCAAATGAGTCTTGATATCCAGACCTTGTGTATGTTCCCCTATCAAGCCTAACTCCACTGCAAAATTAAGAGCTTCATCACTCTCGCGGTCTAACTTTCCTTCTTTCAACCATTGAGAATAGAGCCTGGATAAAGCACGAAATTTGGCCATACGTACAGGTGAACTCCCGTATCCATAAATCCATGTATCAGCTATTTCTGAGGTTATGACCGGCAAACAGTCTTTCATCTTGAGCAAATCTTCAGCTATCTCATTAAATGAAGCCGGTATCAGTCGAGCATTAGGATAGCGTCTTCGTAAATTAGCATAAATGGATTTAACAGCTTCATAACTATGCGGACCATGATTGTCTCCCGTAAAATTTACAGCAATGGCTGTTTTTCCATCTGGCAATATACTTTCTGAACCATACTCCTGTTGAAATGCCAAAATTATTTCATTGCCTTCAGGGTCTCTCCAACGACAAAAAGGTGGTACAGCAGGTACAGGACAAGCAAAATTGACACCAATATGGAGAAAATGAATTCCCGCACGGCATAGAGGAGCTATAATACTTCGCGTATGTCCCGGTACATCTGTCATTTTAGCCGCTATGGTATGCTTGCCAAACATTTTATCCAATCTTTGCGTCAAAGACAAACAAGTACTGAACAAGTCCAAATTCATCGACTCAGATTCCATAGTGTAAGGTACACCATTCCATACAATGTCACCATCAGCAATAGCCTTCTTTAATTGTTCTACTGCCTCGGGCGTCGCAGTTTGCAAATAGCGCCATATCAACCAAGAACCGGTAGTCCAAATGTAGCGTTCTCCTTTTCCATCTTTCTTCAACCGGTCAGCCACCTCCAAAGCCTTTGGGATAAATTCTTCAATATAATTACGTTCCACTACCGAACTTAAATCTGTAAAACCTACATCAAGATGAGTTTTAAATACCACATATACTTTAGAAACATCTTGATTGGCTCCTCTTACATATCCAGCCAACAGGAAACAGCAACCAAACAGATATAGAAGTTTCTTCAAGTCCTCATTCAATAAATGGTTAAGAATAAGTTTCATAATATGATTACTAATTTTATTATCTTTTCAACCGTATTTTATGATCAGCACTCAATCCTTCAGAAAAAGCTCTTAAAACCAATGATTTCCGTATATCTGTTTCTACCAAGAAAGAAGCAACACCCGCCTCAGCTTTAATGCGTGACGGACCTAATATTCTGCCACCATCCAAAACCTTAAGACTGACCTCACGCGTATTCTCACCAAAACACAGGGTTCCGTTTTCATCTTCAAACCTTACGTATACTATGAGCAAATCCTGGTTTGAAGCAGGTTTTCCACTCTCAAAATAATCAATCTTCAGATTACATGCCTCACCAGGAGTACGTACTACATGTTCAGCAACAGCTTTACCATTTTTGTAACCTACAGCCTTCAATTCACCCTTTTCCCATTTTACATTCATAAAAGTAAAGGGAGGGCAATTGATATTCTCAGCATTACCACCGTCTGGACGAGATACATATTCTTTGGTCGAAGGCCTATTATCTGGATATTGACGTGCGACAGGCCGACCGTTCAATAACAATTCCACTTCATCCACATTACCATATACCACCACCGTATCCGAAGACTCCTCCAGCCAATGACTATTAACAAACACCTCATAAGGCATAGGGCCATCAGGAGTAAAGTTCCCGGCAGGTACTTGTGAGCGGAAATAAGCCAAACTAAATTTCGGTAATCGGAATAAATCGGCCAAACCACTATAACATATATTATCGCAACATCCTCGATTATAGTCATACATACTCCATATAGCACCTCCAATAGTCCAAGGATAATATGCACGATAACGATTATGGCTCCATTGAGCATTCCAGGCATTCTGTACCAAAGCACGATCTCCATCTCTTCTGCTTATTCGAGTAGTACTGTAATGTCCTCCAAACTCATAATCATAATATTCACGTATAAATCCTGGTTTCTTTGTCTTGTTGGGACGATTAAATCCTTCCTCCCAATCGTTATAACATACATCAAACCCATCATAGCCATAACTATCCCCTGACGTAAAGCATTGATTACCGGGATATTCTTCATGAGCAATGCGTACGGCCCCATCTTTCCATTCCTTGGGAGGCCAAGACTCATTCAATGTCGTTTCCCACATAACAACAGAGGGATGATTGCGATCGCGACGTATCAAATCACGAATATCTTGATAGGTATGATCGATAAAAGTCTGATTCTTATTATAAAATTGCCAACCGGGAATAGGTTCAATAACAAGTAAGCCTAACTCATCACAAGCATCAAGTACAGAAGGATCCTGAGGGTAATGTCCCAACCGCACAATATTAAAACCGTTCATTCGTATCTGATACATATCTCTATACTGAGCCTGGTCTGACAATGCATTTCCCACATAAGGATATTCCATATGCCGATTGGTTCCCTCTAATTTCAATGGTTTACCATTAATCACAAATCCCTCCTCACGAGACATCTCTATACGCCGAATTCCAATACGAGTATCCTCACAATCCATCACTTTCTTTCCATCCATTACTTCAGTTCGCAATACATACAATGAAGGCGAGTCAGGAAACCATAGTTTTGGTTTATCGACCATAAGATGCTGTATCTGATGCTGTGAAACACCAGCCTGCAAGCTCAACAACGCCTCAACCGAAACGACTTTCTTACGACATCCTTTCTTTTTACTCCATTCATATAAAGTATGCCGAACCGTAAGCTGCTTAAACAGGTTGGAGTTATTGACAACATGTGCCTTAACCTCTATTTCAGCTTTTTGTTCTGATACCTTTGGATAACTCACAAAAATGCCTCCACCAGCCACTTCATCAGCCATCATGGAATGACTAATATGTATCGGTTCTTTAACCATCAGATTCACATCACGATACAATCCCCCATAATAACAAAAATCAAGTGTATTTTGAGGTTTTCCAGGAGGAATTAAAGAATTATTCCGATTATCCAATCTGACCAAAATCTCATTATCAGTCAGACGCAACATCCCAGTCAAGTTCAACACAAACGGAGTATATCCACCTGCATGCTGTACTACATGCCGTCCGTTCACCCATACATCGGCCAAATGCATTGCCCCCTCAAACTCTAACCACAATTCTTTGTCAACCCACTCAGAGGATATATCAAATTTCTTGCGATAATAACATATGCCTTGCCAAGGGTTCAGCACAACAAGGGGTTCCACAAAAGAAGTATGAGGTAAACGCACGTTTTCCCACTGGGCATTCGACAATTTGTCAAATTCCATACGCAAAGTATCTGGATCTATTGCAAGAATTCCATTCCGTCCCTCTATATGTTGAATATTGAATTGCGAACTCCAATCAGAGCCCTGATTCTTAATTTCAACACTATCTTGTTTCTCACTCAAACGTTGGAATTGCCAGTTCTCATTCATAGAAACCGACATTTGTGCCGACAAAGCCAATGAAAACCAGACACACCAAACAAATAATATAAAACGATTTCGACTCATAAATATTTTATTAAGATTATCAGTTTTTCAAACTATTTCTTTCCCATTGGTAGCAAGTGCCTTTTATTAATTTCACTTGATACCGTTTCCCATCACATTTCATCACCAATTCCTCATCGGCAACCGCATGAATTTTCAAAGATTCCAATTTTGCACCTTTCCATGTCAGATCCAATGTATGCCCACCGTATATACGCATCCCCTTCAAACTTCCATCCGGATAAGCTGCCGGCCAAGCAGGCATTACCTCCAGATACCCTTTCTTAGTAAAGGCCAACATCTCCATGAGCAGACGTGGAAAACTTAAAATAGCATCCAAATTATATATTTGATGATTCGGTTCATGAGACGTTACCAGACTACCATATAAATATCCACGTTTACTGAAACGGTCAATGTTTGCCTGCACAATATCCAAACGTTTCAAGCGAGCAGCCTGAAGGGCCAAATGAATCAGTCCGTGGGCCGAAGTTGTATCAAAAGCAAAACGTTTATCCAGCGCAATACTAGCAGCTTTCTGTAATGCTACATCAGCATTTTCATCTACAAGCTCAAAACCTGGGAATACGGGATATAAATGTGAATTATGCCGATGATTATAAATATCAGAATAATTGTCATCTATCCATTCGGCTAAAGCTCCATCCGAATTAACACGATAATCAGGAAGTTTTTCCAAATATATCCGCCATTTCTGTATTTCTGCAGGTGTAGCACCACAAACTTCTCCCATTTCACCCAGCAGATAAAAGACTTCTTTTGCAATCGCAACATCCATCGTCGCATCCTTACTCAACCAAGTATTACTGCCAACGGGGGTATTCTCAGGAGATATACTTGGACTTATGTGGAACATACCATCTGCCTCCATACGTAAATAGTCTTCATAAAATTCAGCCATTTCTTTGTATAATGGGAACACTTGTTCTTTCAAGAAAGTTTCATCTCCCATCAACATTGCATATTCATACAAAGGTCTTATATTCCATCCAGCTCCCCCTGACCAAAACATCCAAGGAAAACCGTGACCAAAATGGGTCAAATATCCGTTAACCGGATCATTATAATGAGCGACAATAAATCCTCTGCATCCCAAATAGTTTTCGGCATTCAGTCGCCACCCTGGCAACAAATGTTCTACATAAGTTGCGTAGGATTCAGCGCATTCCTGCAAATTACTCATAGAGGCTGCAGAAATAGCCAAATTTAGATTTGAGTCCCATACAAATCCACCAATCCAAGCAGGTTTCCATGTTCCTCCCCAAATGCCTTGTAACGGAGGCGGGTATTTTCCACAAGAAGATATTAATAAATAACGCCCCATAGCCGCAACCTGTTCCAAAAAGACTGGAGTTATTCCGTTTTCATGTACAGAACGTAATATTTCTTCAACAGGATTCTTTTTCCATTCTGTAGCACCACCTAAATCAAACTGCATCCTACGAAACATTTCCCCTTGTTTCTCTGCATGAGTTTCTAACAGTGACCGATAATCCGAGGGCAACTCTGACAAATCCTTTTTTATCAAATTTATATCAGATAAGTTCTCTTTCTCCCAAGGAACTATTCGAATCAAAACCAAAACTTCTTTTGCATCCTCTATTTGTAAAGCAGAACCTTTTTGCGACATACGCCCTCCTTGAAGTATCACCCGAGCTACTCCATCATATCCTCCAGGATCCTGACTATAAGCTGCATGATAGGTTAACCAACCCAAATCGACCTCTTTTTTAATGTCTTTAAAAGCATTTGCCAAATCATGTTCAAAATGTATTCCATCACGCCCTGGAGTTTCTTTTAAAGACAAAAGTAGATTCAGACGTTTCCCATTCTCACCTTTAAAACGTACTACATTCACATGATGAGTCCGAGAAGAGAAATAAGATTCTTCCAAAGAACCACCCGTATATTGCCAACGACTCTTCCCTTCTCCAATTTCCAAATCAAGCTGTCGCCGAAAAGCATTCCGTTCCTTTCCTCTCCAATCCACGCAAAGGTCAAAAGCTGGATGAGGTATCAATGGCCAACGTTGTCGCGCCCCCATCTTTTGCAACTGACGATCTGCTTCTCCTGTCAACAATTCATCTGCTTCATTCGTATTTCCCATTTCCATTAAATGACGAACCTGAGGAAGCAAATGTGCTGTTTTTGGGACCGCAACTTTATGACGATCCCAACCTCTAATAAACAGTTCTTCATGGGTACATATAAAACGCTCGCTTTCAGTATCATTCACAGCAATCATTCCTTGAACACCATTCCCTACTACGAAGGCATCTTCCCATGCAGAAGCTGTATTCGAAGACCAAACAATCCATCGCCCAGAAGACAAACTATCTGCATAAACAATACTATAATTCATCAAAAACACGATGGACAACAGATACATCCAATGCTTAGTAACTCTCATGTTTTTCTATTTACAAAAAACTTTCACTTTTAAACAATTTTCTCCGCTTAGTTCCAATGCCCCCGGACAATTCCCTTGACGTTTACGTTTGTTACCTAAATAATCATAAACAAAAGTCTTTGCATTCATTGGCAAAACCATCTTTTGTTGTGGTATTAAAGCTATGGGCAGATTATCAATAGACACAATTTGACATGTACGCTTAGATTTCCAATCCAAAGGTAGAGACACGGTCAAATACCATCCATCCTTTTCTTCTTTGACACTAAAACTAACCTGTTTATCCAACAAATTACCTTTTATTATCACAGGTAACGAACAATCTTCATAATCTTTCAAGTCTTCCCGAACAAAAAGATTATTCAAATAACTCACATTACCACAAGGGCAATCATGATAACCTGCAATACGGGTATCATGCGGATAAAGATAAGGCGTCTCACGTTCATCCACTTTACCCGTAGGCCATATTTCCCATGCTATCAGATTATGAACAAAAGCCACACCTTGAGACAACTTCACTTGTGCCAATTCCGATGACAGAAATAAATTATTATCGACCAATACCGGACCATGATTGACTTCCAAGGAAAAATCCTGAACCTCATTATCATGAAGCAAGTTACGAGTAACCCTGGTTCCCTGTGCCATCCAATCCAACCAAATACCACCTTCTGTACGGTATATATGGTTATGTTCAATCAGCACATCGATTGCGGCATGAATCTTTATACCTGCTAATTCATATCCCCAAAATGTATTTTGTTGCCCTATATCATGAATAATGTTATCACTAATTTGACTAAAAATAGCACCTAAACTACCTGCAATTCCAGCTTGTCCACAATATGATATCCGATTATTTCGTACAATATGAGTCCCAACAAAATCACGGTGCCATTTATTATGAAGTGCTCTCTTCGTCGTACCAATATACCCATCAACACTTTCAGCTCTGTTGTCCCACTCATCACCATATTTCCCCAATGTAATCCCCACACACTTAGAATGAGTTATTACATTATCTTCTATTACCCACCCCTTACTCCAATGTGTGCCAATAGCTCCCGGCTGTTCGGCTGTAGGAGGTGCCCATGGAGTAGCAGCCTGACTAATCTGTAATCCTCTAACCGTTATATAATTCACAAAAGGTTTATTCGGATAAAAAACAGTACGCCGAACATTTATTTCCACTAATTCTTTATTAGGATCCACCCCACGAAAATCAGCCCATATCCAGGTCGAATCCTTTGCTACCCGAGTATACCATATAGAAGATTCCTCAGTATTCAACAATACATCTTCCAAATGAGGAGTTTCAGTCAAAGCTTTATCATTTAAATAGACCTCACCAGTATGTGCCCATTGCCCCTTGGCCAGCCAATCCCCATGAAGGGTATCTGAATAAGGATTGAAATCTCCAAATAAACTATTAGGTACTGCAACTTGCCAAATCGTTCCAGTAATATTTATCCAATCTTTTATTACCTCTGACCCTTTAATCACTACTTTTTCTCCCTCTGCAGCCTGATAAATAATAGGCTTTCCTTCTTCTCCACCTCGAGCAGGGGCTATACTTTCACGATAAATTCCTTCATGAATAATAACCTTATCACCAGGTTGTGCCTTATCCGCAGCACATTGAATATGCCTTAATGGTGACACCAATGTTCCACTATCATTATCATTACCCGAAACTGATACATGCCATTCCCGTGAAGTTGCCCAAGTTGTATTAAAAATTAATACGGCCCAAGATAATGCAAGAAAGACTATTATTCTCTTCTCAAAAAGATGTTTCATACATTCCAAACTATTTACCCGTAAAACGGAACCAATTAAAATCTGCATACCCATTTACACCTTCGGCTGTTCTACTAAAATTGAACAGTGCAAAACGATTGGCAGTCCAAGGCAAACCTAATCCCATTTCCAATGTATTACCTATTCGCTTATAATTAACTCCGTCAAGACTATAATAAAACAGTGCACGAAAATCCTTATCCATTACTCTGGCGCGTACCCACAACCGACTGTTATTAAAATCATTTATTGACTCCACAACCTTTCCATCATTACACATTACAATGCGCCGCTTATTTTCCTCCTGCTCAACAGCTACATAAGCATAAGGGAACTCAAATATTCCAAAACCTGCTACATTGCCATTTTCCAACCCTGCAACATCAATTTCTACAGTTCCTTCAGAAGCGGGTCCCTGTACACGTTGAGTCAAAGTATTCCGAGCCTCTTTCAAGGTTTTGGCCTCTGATGCCTTTAAGCGCATATATCCTTTACGTTCTGTCAATGTCCATTTGGTATTATCCGGATTATGATTCCATTGCCATTGCAATCCCAGTTTTGGTTCATTGAACTCATCCGACGTTGCTGGACTTTTAAATTTAGAACGTTTCCCGACACTAGGTTTTGGATAAGTTATCAGGTCTTTTCCACCATCTCCCAACATGGGCCAACCATCAACCCACGTTACAGGCACCAAACAAGGTACTCGGCCTATCGGTCCACGATCCTGCATGATCATAAACCACCAATCGCCATTTTTCAACTGTACCATTCCTCCCTGATGAAGACCATTCTTTGGATAAGAAGAATCATCATGCATGATGAGTTTATGTTCATACGGACCATAAATATTATCCGAACGCAAGCAGATTTGCCACCCTTCTGTTCCACCTGCAGGACAAGTTATATAGTACTTTCCATTAATTTTATACATGTGAGCACCTTCCATGCCAAAACTGCCACCCAGTTCATAAGCATTCTTAAAGCCTCCTTCCCAAATCTTAACTGGAATACCCTTTACAGAACGAACGTCCTCATTCAGTTCTGTCAAATAAAGCGTACCCTGCCCATGAACAACATAAACTTTGCCATTATCATCAAAGAACAATCCTGGATCATACATATATTCAGGGAAAATCACGCGTTCCCAAGGACCTTCTACCTTGTCTGCGATACAAATAGAAAAGTTACCCTTTTCACGTCCCCATCCATAAGGCGTACAGAATCCCACATAAAATTTACCATCTTTATGCCGTATAGTAGCAGCCCATGACCCATTCAAATAAAGATTTCCACCCTGCATGTCATAACGTGGATCCTCATCATATCTTTCTACGGCATAACCTGCCATCTCCCAATTTATTAAATCCTCTGAAACTGCAATAGGACAACCTGGAACATAGTGCATACTTGTTGAAACAAAATAAAACTTATCATCCACACGAATGATATCCGGATCCGGCCAGTCTCCCCAAAAAATAGGATTGGTAAAAGTACCATTACCGTTATCTGGATTCCATACATTATTTTTTTGTGCAAAAGCATTACACAATCCAAAATAAACCAATAATACAACTACAAAAATAAATCTACTGATTTTCATAATAATTACATTTTTATTCTACCAATCTAAATTTTCCAACCAAACGAATGTCATCGAAAGAACGTCCAACTTTCACTCTAAAAGTACCCGGTTCTACGACATATTTCATATCGTTATTCCATACGCCCAATTGTTCAAAAGGAACATTCATGGTAACAACTTTTTCTTCACCTGGTTTCAATGCAATCTTATCGAACCCCTTTAACATTGCGATGGGAGTAACAACACTGGACACTTCATCACCTATAAACAGCAATGGAATCTCCTTTCCTTCACGTTGTCCTACATTCTTTACTCGGAAAGACAATTCCACATTTTCTCCAAAAGCAAGAAGTGTATCTATACGCAAATCTGAATATTCAAAAGTTGTATAGCTAAGTCCATGTCCAAAACAATAAGCAGGAGCATCATCTGCGCGAGAAGAACCAAGTCCATAACCAGTCGTATAACGAGTTTCTTTCTGATAATAATACATTGGGACCTGTCCTGCATGTTTCGGTATAGTTATAGGAAGCTTCCCTGACGGATTCACCTTTCCTAATAGTACCTCAGCTAATGCCTGTCCTCCACACATTCCTGGTTCCCAAACGTCAACTATGGTTGAGACATGCTGAGTCGTCCATTCGTTATTCAAAGGCTTCCCATTAACTATTACAACTATTACAGGTATTCCTGTTTCATAAACGGCTCGAATCAACTCTTCCTGACGACCATAAAAATCTATGGAAGGCCTGTCAGCAGATTCACCATAAGTACGCAAACCCCAATCCCAACGCAATCCATAGCCTCCTACAGCTATAACAGCTAAATCACACTGTTTGGCCTTTTTCACGACCTCCGCAATGCTGAAATCGGAAATCTCACCACCTTCTTTCAGAACACGGGCCTGTGTAATTGGATCTGTTGTTTCAACCTTATCCTGGGAAACATTACCACGTATACGCCCACTATTACAATATACAATTTCAGCGTCTCCATTTACTTCATTACAAAGGCCTTCCAAGATTGTAACAACATTTTCATCCGGTTGTGGATTGGCCCAGTCACCTAATATCGCCTGATTATCCGCATTAGGCCCTGTTACTAAAATACGTTTAAATTTCTTCAAGTCTATTGGAAGCAAATTGGCCTCATTCTTCAGTAAAACGATATTCTCACGTGCCCCATCCAAAGCCAAAGTACGATGCTCGGCCGGTACACACACATCATTCGCCGGATCCACATACCTATTTTCAAAAAGACCCAGTTCAAACTTTACCTTTAAAATACGGCGAACCGCATCATCTATACGTTCTTCCGAGACCTTTCCTTCCCTTACCAATTCCTCCAACAACGGGCGCATCAATGTAGAGCTATCGCCATCAAAGTACATGTGCATATCCAAACCTGCATTAAAGGCCCGTTCAACAGCTTCTTTCTGATTGGAAGCCACATCATGGATCCGACGAAGATTCTCTACATCACCCATATCACTAATATAGAAACCATCGAAAGCCATTTCTCCTTTCACAACATCTGTCAACAACCATTTAGAGGCATGAGCCGGTATACCTGCAACATCATTATGTCCGGGCATAATTGTCATTCCCCCAGCTAGAATCGCCGCTTGAAAAGGAGGAAGAAAATAAGATCGTACAGCTCGTTCTGACAATTCAGCAGAAGCATGATTACAACCACCCACAGATGCGCCACCTCCTAACAAATGTTTCATACAAGCAGCCACACGATGTTGGGGATTTTGATGATTCTGTAAACCGATTACCGCATTTCGTACCATTTCGGACGTCAAATACGGGTCTTCTCCATAGGTTTCACCTGTACGTCCCCAACGAGCATCCTGCACAATATCAATACAGGGTGCAAAAGTCCATTGATTACCTACAGACCGGATTTCAACAGCTGAAGCAGCATATATATCTTTTACCAAGTTACGATTAAATGTCGCCGCCATACTAATTGCGGAAGGGAAAACCGTTTTCCCTGACAAAACTGCATACCCATGAGCAGCATCAACTCCTATCAGATAAGGTATCTTCAAGCGAGTCTGTTCAGACATTCTTTGCACTTCATTTATTATTTCTGGACCCGCATCACCAATCCAAGCTCCAAAATTGAAATCTCCCTGTTTTACTATTCGATCTCTATCCCATATAGCCACCATATCCATTTGACCTATCTTTTCAGACAAAGTCATTTGGGATAATAAGGCATCTACTCTATTTTCAACGGACTGAGAAGCGTCTAAATATACAGATGTATCTACTTCTTTTACATCGCTACAACTACAAATTAAAATTGCAGCTATAAATATATTAACTTTCTTTTTCATATTTCATACATAAAATAATTAATAAATTCACTCCATAAACGGTGTAATGATATATTGGTAAATCATTAATCCATACAGGTCAGTTCATATTCTTCACCCGCTTCAGTCAAGAATGAAAGAATGCCATTTTCAACTTTAAAATCAACTTCTCTTTCATCTTGCACAATTTTTACATCACGCTTATTTTGCCATGGATTATTAATACGACATATCCCCCCCCTTTCACTCAATACATTTAAATTAACAACCTGTTTGCCGTCATAGTCAGCCGAAACGATAAAAGCCCCTTTTGCTCTTAAACGAGTAAAAGATGCAGGTGAATCAATCCAACAGGGGAATAAATATAAAATACCGTCTACAGATTGAAGCATCATTGAATTAATAGTCTCTACAAAAGTAGTTTTTTCAAGACAATGATGTCCGTCCAATATTAAAAAATTCGTTCCTGCTCTCCGAATCAAAACCTTCATCTTGTTTATCAAAAGATTCGGATCAAAACCAATACGAGCTCCCATTACAAATGCACTCAACCCCAATTCATTCATAGTCTCTGTTAAGCCTTGTTGATCTATTCCGTAATAATGCAACGTGTTTCGCGCTAACTGTAAAGCCGTACTATCCGAATGTAAGTTTAACACTTCACAAGGAAAAACAGGATGAAGTTGAATGACATGTGCAGGCCAATCCCAACCCTCTTCGTTTTTAGCAAAAATCGGTAAACTCTGATTCGGAATCCGAGTGGGCATAATAACCTTATATGATGACAAATGTTCTACAATATCTTTCCACCTCCCCCGTCTTTCAGAATCCACATCTAACACTTCACTATAACGTAATAGAAGTTTGAACGTCATTTCAACAAACCCCAAATCTGAAGGAGGGTTCAAATCCCATGAATTTTCATGCCCACCAGTTGTAATTGTGTACCGATACGTGTCACCCAATACTTCCTTTCCCAAATAATCTTCATAAAAATCACCACATTCCCGTATGAAAGGATAAGCTCGTTCTCGCAAAAAATCTTTGTCACCCGTATATTCATAGTACCAACTGAATAATGGTACATTAAAAGGTGCATTTATAGTCTGTTGCCAATACTGACCATAAAAATATCCATTACCCAAAGCACTAACAGGAAACAATAGCCCCCTACAAGATTTACCTTTCAATGAAGGGTGAACCGATTCCAAATCTTCGCGCGCCCTTCTCTTCCCTTCCGGAATCATTTTTTCCAAAAAGTCATAATAAGGCATTGCCAGTTCTGGACGATTAGCAGAAAAGACACTGTAAAAACCTGCTTGACTATTATAATTCAAATGGATATCACCATGATAGTTCATCGTATCACTCATATTCCACACTCCATACATGCCCCCACAAACCGGACTGTGCAAGTTACAAGCCGAAGCCATTAGATAGATAGATGACAGATATTGACGATTCAACAATGAATCATTCGTTTCTACATAAGATCGAGTCCACATATTCTTCCACCAAGAATCTTTACTTTCTTTGAGCGAAACCAGTTTATCCCTATCCAATCCACATAACTTTTCACGGGCTTTGGGTAAACAAGCATCATTATTCAGGTTTCCCGACACATAGGTGACAATACGAATTGACTGTCTAGATTGGATTGAAAAAGTTGAAGTAACCTGTGAAGAAGAAATCGGCTTCCAAATAGCCTCTGTCCCTATGACGCAAGTCGAAATACCTGCACGGGCTGTCCAACGTACTTTTTCTCCGGTCCGGGTACAGCGTGTCACTTGTCCTATCCCATCATGTACTTCAGCTGTGGTTTCATAATGTGTATCTTCGCAACCTGCATAAGTTTCCACCGTAATACAAACAGGATGAGATGCCCGAGTAGTCAACTCTGTCACTATATAGTTATCATCCATTGTCATCCATGTACGCATTTCTACAGGTTCTACAGTTCCTGTTTTCATATAGAGTTCAGCATCCAATAATCTCATCTCGTATAAGAAACCATCAGATGTATCTGCATGAACTTGAATATGTACACCTCCTACTGGCAAGGCTGCAGGTCCAGTTCCAGTCCAATCAGTCCAATCATCTGTAATGAAATCCACCTTAGACAATTGTAACGTTTGCTCATTTTCCGACGTATAACTTACGAGTCCCACATCACCATTCCCAAGAAAAGGGCCTCGAGGAGCATGCCTGCTTTCCACATCCTCTTTACTAAACGGAGTGGTCCACCTAGCAATTAACATATTTCGTTTCTGCTGAAAATATAAATCATCCAAGTTAACATCAATAGGATGACAAGATACCAACATTGCTAACAAGCCCAATGCAAGTTTCCATTTTTTTTTATACCAGCTCATCATCTTTATGATTTTTCTTCTTTCTTCAATTTAGATTATTCTTTATTTGTCCAAAGCGAAGTTTCATCCAAAACAACAAAAATATGAAAATAACACTCAAAGCAATAACCTGCTATACGTATCCTCTTTTATTCACATACAATATTCGTATAGCCATTATCTCATATCCTTTCCATCAAATACAGAAGATCATACAGACATAATAATATGGAGCCCAAATTACCTAGTCAGAAGAACAAGGAAGCTGCAAACGAATACTCAGTTTCCAGCTTCCTGTCTCTCTTTAATCGATTTTTGCCGAAATTCAATCACCGTTCTCCATACACCAATGTCCGAGTACCATCCCAAGCCACAGCTTCAATACGAGTACTTCCAGAAGGATAACGTACTAAAGTCGAACTCAAATCAGATGAGTCAGTACCAACCAAAGCCACATATTTCAACTCATCTCCCTCATAAGTTTCAAATACTGCTGCATTTTTCCAAATATCATGGCTGATAACGACATTCCCGTCACTTTTTACCCGAAGGCCTTCACCATAGCTACCTTCTACCGGTAACTTTTCTTTAAAAGCTTTCTCACTGTTTCCTGACAAATAATAGAGTACCGGTGTAGCAGGTTTCGGATAACGTGATGCATAACGTACCATCTCATCACATTCTTCCTGTGTAATAGTCATCCAATCACGCGCATAGTCATCCAACTCCTTGTCAATGGGCTTCAACATACCACACTTGATAAAGAAATCCGTCAAATCTTCCTTCACCACATCCATCGTATTGCGCATGAAATTCAAATTAAGCTGTCCGTTAGACAAGCCAGATTCGTCCGTATTGCGAACGATTTCAGCGACATCTCCATACCAATCACGTTTTCCCCCCCCCACAATCTCACGATAGTAAAGAAGTAACTGCCATAACGGGCAAAGTTTCACAAAGTGGTCACCACCATTGGGATAGGAATTGGGATCCATATTGTCCTGGCCTTTCTGGCAAAGCCAGTGTTCACCTTTGACAATGCCATAATTCAAATAAGAATTGAAGCGACCACCCAATACGTTGTTGTTATCTCCATCATTACAGCGTTCTTGTTCCAAATTCAGATACTCACGATTGAATTTATATCTGGCACAAACAGAATATACATTATTCGTCACTTCTGTGGTAGAAACCCACTTTAAACCCGGACGAATCTGATTGACATGTCCCAATTCATGAGCAATACACCACACGCCTTCTTTTATCGATTTTGCAGGACTGGCCAATTCATTCATTGACCATTCACCAAATCCAGCTCCCCATCCATCTGCAAACAAGCCATCCTTTACGACCCGTGCGAACATGTGGTTCTTAGGAAGTCTGTTATACTTCTTCAATCCCATTATTTCATGTTCCAAATCAACAATCGCATCGTAATTCTGTATTAACTTCAATCCGTCATCACAATATTGTTTGAGGCTATTTACCCCATAGACCAGGTTAATATAATCTCCTTTAATGTCCAAACAACCATAGGTAGCACCATTCAATATTTGCTTCCAATCGGCAGACGAATCACGGTTCTTGTCAAAATAACCATTTACCTTACCTGAAGCTATATGTACTTTCTGTTTGGGAGCCGTCTGCCAATTAGAAGTATAATAAGACAGATAACCTAGACCACCATGAGACATACGAAGTTTGTTGAGCCCTTTAGCCAATGGATACTCCGTGGGGCCAGACGTAGAGATTCCCTGACGGGTAGCATCAAAATCATATACTTTTAAAGCTATCTGTTCACCCTGAGTATCACCCACGAAAACAATCACTTCCTCACCATCAGCAAAATAAATCCCAGTAGGATTCTCAAACGGGTTATAACCGCTTGTTTTCATTTCAGCAGCCAAATCATTCAAATCCCGATAAGGTTCATATTCCTGTACGCGATATTTCAAATCGTATGTTTTATCAAAAAGACTTTGAGCTATACTACGAAAGAAGGTATTCTCTATACCGTCAATCTTACGCTGGTCGACATCCGGTTTCAATGCTGAATAAAGTTCGTCAGCAAACACCTCTTCCAGTCCTACTACAGGGGGGGCATTCCGATAGAACTCCATCTCACCGCAGCTTACCACGCCACCCTGGGCGCTCCGCACAGAGAAACGGAGCGAAGTTACTCCTTCCAAGGGTGTATCAAAAATGACTTTTGAAGCCGAAGTCTTCTTCTGAAAATCATAAGCATTCACCTTTACATATGAAGGATTCTTATCTGTTGAAACCAACAGATCGAATTCACCAAAGTTACCGTTATCTCCAGAACCTCTTGGTTTATAAATAAAATAATCTACAGTCTGGGGCGACGCAAAATGATAGGTTAACTCCACAGGGAATGAGGTACTGTACCATGGGGAGTGATACCAAGTAGAGATTGTACCGTCAAATGACATATCGATACTTTCCTCCTGTGAATTGCTTTGGTTTGCTTCACCACTTTCTACCGCAATCAAAATATCCCCTAACTCTGAAGGATCACCTGGTGTATAAGTCTTATCACGAAAAGCTTGACGGAACATCAGGCTACGCTCTAATCCACCATCAGCTGAACGAAAAGATACATTCGCATAACGCACAGTATCACCATCGTTTTCCAGAATCTTAAAAGAACGAAACGACTCTACCATTGTACGAGTATCTGCACCAGGAATAATCCAATCTACTTCCTGAGGAACAACTACTTCGTAATCAACATTGCTCACGACCTTTAGCGTTACCAGCGTATCCATATATTCCAGATCCAATCTTTCTTTCTCAAACAGAATATCGGGCTTTTCGCCCAGCTGAGTAACTGTCAATTCCTCCACTAGTGGACCGGAAGTGACCTTCACATCCACAGAACGTGACTCCATACCAGTATTTGCTTCCAAGTCAATTCCAAGTACAGCCCCTTCATTACTAACTACGCACCAGTCTGAACCAGTAGGCACCGATGCCATCCATTCTCCATTACACTTGACATCCACCTCATAATGTCCTGCTTCCTGTGTACAAGCCAAGGCCGTTTCCGACAAAGATAAAACAGGCTCAACTGCAGCTTCGTTATCCTGACATCCCAGCAAGAGGATAAACAAGATCCACATTGTTGTAAAAAATCTATTTTTCATGGTTTACTTTCTTTTTTAACAGAGAATTGTTTCCATTTCAACAGTTCACTGTTCATTTATACTTTTCCCTGCCCTCACCGAGGACTTTATACTATAAAAATATAGTCATCCTGAACACTCTCTTCTCTATTACCCCCAAATAAACTAAATCCTACAACTGAAAAAGGCATTTGTATCCTTACCTCTCAGGAACAGGGGACTTTAATCCACCTAAAAAAACGGACAGGAGTATTCTGACTCCTGCCCGCGTCAGTTTACTTAATCAATCTATATCCACTTAATCGGTTTCATTTTCAGGATCATAAACCACTTGAGTTACTTCATAAAATTCCCAAGCCATTTCAGCCATATTCCAATATCCACAACCTCCGTAACTCTCCGTTACATTGTAGCGGAAAAACTTATAATGTGTCTCAGGTGCTTCTGCATTATAGATCAACGGACTGTCATAACGTCCTTGATCAGTTCTGGGAATGTCCTCACCCGAGAATTCATATAGCTTGGTCCATATTTCTCCATCATTACTTCCCAAAATCTCGACATAACCAGGACTTCCACTACCGTTTCCACGATTAATGGTATAAAATTTAGCACCATTCACAGGCTGTGAAACTTCAATCTGCACCCATGCTGGAAAAGTAGTAGGCGAACTCCACGGGGTATGAAAGAATGTACTGTTGTTACCATCAAACAAGTCCTTCAAAGGACCTTCGCTGGGTTCTTGGGCATTGGTTGCATAATTGTCAAGCATCGTAGCCTCAACCTCATTACTTGTCACCGTGATGGTAGGTTGAACTGGCAGGCATGTACATTTCACCTCACTATATGCCGAGCTCTCCTGTCCTGCAGCATTGACAGCTGTCAGTCGGAAGGTATAATCACCATCACGTGCCAAAAGTCCACTGATAGTCAGGCTGTCAGCATAAGCACTTTTATTCATCACATAATTTTTCTTTTCCCGTATATTATAGAAGTCCACTTTCAGCATAAATAAATCCGACAACTGAGGCTCATCCCATCGCAAAGTAATAGCTCCTTCAGAAGGTTCGGCTATCAGGTTACTTACTTGAAAATCGTAGTCGACTACCGTTTCATCTTCACTACAGGCATTGAAAACGCCCATAGCAAATATAAGACTAGCATATAAAATAATTCTTTTCATACAAATTCCTTTTATTTAAACAATTAATAACCAGGATTCTGAACCAAATGTGTATTCATATTTAACTCACTGGTCTCTAACGGAAGCAAATAATTGGCAGGACTCGTAAAACCCCATCGCATCTCAACCTCCACTTCTCGAGAGAAATTTGCATCGTCTTCACCATAAATATTCAACCCATGCGGATTGTGTCCGTAATATGCTTCGGATTCTTTCCAACGGTTCAAATCCCAACGCAAATGTCCTTCCATACAAAGTTCAATCCGGCGTTCCATGTGTACAATCTCACGTAATTTCTCCTTAGTGAGCGTAGCAACTCCTCTCCATGCCGTTTCCACATCGGGAATACCAGCACGCTCACGCACCACGTTCAAATAGTCGATACCCTTCTCCAATTCTCCACACTCAATAGCTGCTTCAGCTGCATTCAGATATAACTCCGCCAAACGAATCAAAGGGAAAGGATATTCTTGGAAGCCATTTCTGGTGCTATAAGCAACACCGATCCCTTTTTTAGGAAGGTAGCCAGAACGAGAGAAATTACGGGTACGGTTTCCGACCCCTTGATCATCATTCATACGATATTTCACACGAATACGACTTTGGTCGTTACGCTGCAGCTCATACCAACCGTTGTGGAAAGAAATCCATGCATAAAAACGAGGTTCACGCTTCAAATGCAGATTACTTGTAGGTTCACCCTCATATTCCCCCAACTTATACCAGTCGACCGCAGGAAAATAAGATGGATCTTCAGCAATCGGAAGACCGTTTTCCGTATAAAACATCTTTATAATTTCCAAGGATGGAGAATTTGAATTCCAAGAAGGATCACCTTGTTCCGGATCACGAGGAGCAGATTCATTCTGCCAGCCATAATATCCCTCCGTTCTAGCATCCCAAAGTATCACTTCTTTATTTTCACGGTCAGGATAAGTCATACGTAAAGCATATTCAGTCTGATCTTCCGGATAAGGTAAATCCGCATCTCTATTTTCACCCCGATAGAGCGTAAAGCCTGCATCCAAGGCATTTTGGATAGCAGTTTCACTAGCCATTAAAGCTTGTCTCCATTTATCCTCAGAATATTCCAAAGGCATCAACGGTTCCTTCGTTTCCGGATCCAACAAAGCATCAGCATAAAATTCTTTATTCCCATTGAACAAAGGAGAAGCAGCATAGAGCAACACACGAGAACGCAAAGCATCAGCAATAACTTTAGTGGCACGTCCCTGCGCAGACACTGACTGGCGATCCAACAGATTAGGGCGAGCCTCATCCAATCTGTCCAAAATCCATTGGACACAATCCTCAAACTTAGCACGTTTAGGATAATCTGCCGGTGACATATTGTAATCATAAACACCATCCGGAATAATAAATGGACCATAAGACTTCAACAAATAAAAACCATAATAAGCCAACAGGAACTGGGTCTCAGCTTTATAAGTCAACCTATCTTTTTCCTCCAAACGAGGTACCGCATCTACATTATCCAAGAACGTATAACAGCGTCGGAAAGCACCATACATACGGGACCAAAAACGAAAGATTCCCGGAGAAGCAGCAGTAATGTTACCCAACAATATATCCGTAGATTCTTCTGGACTTCCAGAAAGGACCTCACCATGCCTACGAATACTTTTTGCTTCTCTTTCTTTGGGTATAAACGAATAGCAGGAATACAAATAACGCTCCGCTGCATACTTATCCTTGAAAGCATCTTCTTCGGTCGGTCTTTCATCTGGCACCACATCCAGATAATTGCAGGAAGAAGCTCCCATTAACAATGCCAGACCAAGGATTATAATATATCTTTTCTTCATAGCAAACTTTTTATTTATTTATCGAGAATTGAATACCTACATTAAAACTTTTCTGAGTGGGATAGAACAAGCCGTTACCATTACCTTGCTCAGGATCCCACAGATCGAACGGAGAGAAAGTCAACAAATTAGAGCCACGCAGATAAACACGACAGAATTTGAACGAATATCCCAGCTCTACATCCTTTAGTTTCAGGAAAGCACCATTACGTAACCAATAGGTAGATTCCACTGTATTGTTCTGGTTGTTCTGCTTGCTTAAGCGGGGATAGGTCGCATAAATATTCTGATTGGCTTCGCTCCAATAGTTATCAGCAATAAAGGTTTGTACATTACGCAAACCATCTGTACCAAAAGGATGGATATTGCCAATCACAATAGATGTACGAGCCGCCCCCTGGAAGAAGCAGGAGAAATCCCATTTTTTGTATTGGAAAGAAGGACCAAATCCATAAACAATTTCCGGTACCGTAGGATGACCCGTATAAACACGATCATTGGCGTCAATCACACCGTCACAAACTCCTTCTGCATTTGGAATATCCTTATACTTGACATCACCTGCCTGTACAAATCCACCCAAATTCTGCTTAGGACTGTTAGCCACTTCTTCGTCATCGATAAACAAACGTTCGGCTATATAAAGCAAAGGCTGATTGATAGAATGTCCCACCCTTGACAGATTCGGATAGGCACTATAGTCAGGCTCATCATACTCCAATACTTTGTTGGCTGCATAAGTAAAAGTACCCTTGAAAGACATTGCAAAATCCTTGTTGAATTGGTGGCTGTAGTCAATGGAGAAATCCAAACCCTTGTTTTCCACCTTACCCAAATTACCATACAGACTCGTCGTAAGATCCATCCAGACATCAGACGGCGATGTACCAACAAATTGCGGAATGCTCTGACGCTGCATAAAAATATCACTGCGGACTTCCTTAAAGACGTCAAACGTCAAGTTAAAATCATTAAACAGGCTCAAATCCAAACCGATATTCCATTTACTGCCAACTTCCCATGTTATATCGTTGTTAGCATAACGAAGATATTTCGGTCCATTGTAGGTCGTATTCTGATCCTTACCTGTCGTAAAGCCCAGATCACCATTCTGCAGTTCAATATTAGACATGTAGATATAACGCTCACCACCAATCTGGTCATTACCTACCAATCCCCATGAACCGCGAATCTTCAGATTGGTAATAATATCGCTCAGTGGTTCAAACCACTTCTCACGGCTGATAGTATAGCCCAAAGCCAAAGACGGGAAAAAACCAAAACGATGTCCTTCGGCAAAATTCTCCGAACCATTGTAACCAAAGTTGAACTCGGCCAGATAACGGTAATCATAAGCATAAGTCAGGCGACCGGCAATACCTTGCTTCCTTTTTGGAAGTGAAGCAATCAGATCATCCGGGTTGTTCACATTATATTGGTCTTGGTTGTAAAGCAACATAGCACTCACGTTATGTTTCTCTGCAAAAGTACGGTCATAATTGATCATAGCCTGCAGATAGATGGTACGATCCCCAGTCGTACCATTTTCAGTAGTCAGCGTTGTGCTCTGTTCCGTACCGACACGGCGTGTTATATAATCCAAGTAGTTTCCTGCTTCATCATATTGATATCGATCTAGTTCAAACTGATTATAACCGGCAGAACGTTTAGTTGCTGTCTGCGACCAGTTCTTGAACGAAAACAATACATTGGCTGAAAGTCCCTTGGTAATGAAATCTAGCTTTTGGTCAAATTTCACATTAGCAGCTACCGTACTCTCAAATTGTGAATTATATCCACGTGCCATTTCAGCATAAGGATTACGATAACCATTATTGTATGCACCACCAGATTTACCACCCCACAAGATGTAATCCATCGTCGGATCAGACGGCCAACGAACAGGAAAATCTACCGGATTAGCTTCCATCACCATACCATAAAGATCACTGGCCGAGCTGTAAGGACCACTATAATCCCTCAACTGCACGTTCAGACGCAACGACAACGTACTGGTCTTTGTTAGATAAGCGTTAATGTTGTTTTGAAATACATAACGCATGATGTTAATATTATTATCGTAGGAAAAATCCTTGTTATTCTTTAACACACCATTATCGTGGTTCACAGACACACTGCTAAAATAGTCCATTTTTTTACCACCACCACGTACATTGACGTTCAAGTTCTGCGACATGGCACCACTCTTGAACATCTCGTCGTACCAGTCAACGTTAGGAAACGCATAAGGATTCAGCCCCATCCGCGTACCATCTATTTTGTTCTGAGGATACAGCACTTCACCTGTACCACGGGTAGTAACCGCTTCATTAAACATTTCCATATAGCGTACACCATCCACAAATTCGGGAACCTGAGTTGGAGTATTGTAAGTATTCTCCAGACGTATATTGATAGCCGCTTTTTCCAAATTACGACCACTCTTGGTCGTCACAATCATCACACCATTAGCACCACGCGAACCATAAAGGGCCGTGGCTGTAGCATCTTTCAAGATAGAGAACCCTTCGATCACTTCAGGATCCAGAGCATTCAGATCACCACTGGAAGCCTCCACGCCATCGATAACAATCAACGGTGAAGTCATACCGCTAAACGTGGATACACCACGTATCCAGAAGTCAGCACCATCAGCCCCCGGCTCACCAGAACGTTGTACCGCTACCACACCAGCCAAACGACCTGCAAAACCGGAAGACAAATTCGAACTAGGTACTTTCAGTTCCTGAGGTTTAACTGTCTGGACCGAACCTACCACACTTGCTTTTTTTTGGCTACCATAGCCCACAACAACGACTTCTTCCAATGCCTGAGCGTCTTCCTTCAGCATAACAATAATCTCACGCTGCTTTCCAACCTTGATTTCTTGAGTGGCATAGCCTATAAAAGAAATCTCAAGTATTGAATTCTCAGAGAGTCCATCCAACGACCATTTGCCGTCGATATCCGTAGTAGTACCTACGGCCGCACCTTTCAGTCGGACCGTAGCACCGATAACCGGTTCACCAGTATCGTCCTTCACGATACCTTTTACTGTGCGACCCTTCCGCTGGTCTATACTTTGGGAGGTAGAAGTCTCTTTCATTTCTTTCACAATAACCTGCTTCCCGTCAATCTCATAAACCAGTCCGGTATGTTCCAATACTTCATCTAGAATCTGCTTAACATTCTTATTATTTATATCAACATTAACCTTTTTCGACAATTTTTTGTCGGAAGCATAGAGAAAGACATACTCGCTGTTTTTTTCGATATAACGGAACACATCTTTGACAGTCACATTGCGCAACTCAAATGAAAATTCCTTGTTATATTGTTCCGTAGCAGAAAGTGCAAACGGGAAAAGCAATGCAAAGAATACTAACATTGCTGAAATAAGTTGTTTTCTTACAAAAAAATCCATATTTTTGCATAATTGATTAGATACTTATAGCTTAAGTATCACACTTAAGTAAGGCTCGGACAATGGGGGTTGTCCGGGCTTTTTTATGGAGTGATACCTCTGCCATAAGGATTAATAAATATTTTGTATAAGGTTAGAAAGACAGAAACAAACCCTGGGTTTCTCCTGTCAGATGTGTGTATTTCATATATTCTTTCTCATAGGCAATACGTGTTTTTAAAGATTAGTATTCTGATTTATAAACAAATGGTACCCTTCGGCAGTCTGACGGATACTGATGGAATGTATCTTGGCAATACGTTCGAGCACCTTGGAAAGGGGAACGCTCATATCAATGGTACCCTGTAGCGACAAGGCCTTGACAGAAGGATCACAAGTCAGGTCGCAACCGTAATAGAACGACAGGCGCTGAAGAATGCTTTCCATGCTGCGTCCCTGCAAAGGGAAATATCCTTGTGTCCAAGCTGTATATTCAGAAGCATCGACCTGACGTTTGGAACGAGCCACGCCATCGGTCAGGCGAAGGAGTTCATTGGGTTTCACAGCTGTTTCACGCTCGGCATGGTCGGTCACAATGATGGAGCCACGCACCAGCACCACTTCCGACTCGCTCATCGACTTATAGGCATTCACGTTGAAGGCTGTACCCGTCACACGGATATCGAAGCCGGGAGTTTTGACAATAAACGGCTGCTCTGTATTCTTCTTGACGTCGATATAGATTTCGCCGTCCACATAGATTTCACGAGTCTTGCCTGCAAATACGCTTGGATAGACCACTTTCGTGCCGGCATTGACATACAACGAGGTACCATCCGCCAACAACAGCTGGGACGACTTGCCCTTGGGCACAATCAGCTGGTTGTATTCCAACTTCTGTGGAGCCTCTTCCACCTGGCGCTGGTTCACCGAAACCTTACCTTTCTCCGAATAGGCAATGCGGGCATCCTTACCGGCCTCGATGTGCTGTTCGGCATGCGTAATGAGCAACACCTGCCTGGCTGTATCGATGGAACATTGGTCGAGCCGGGCAATAGCCTGTTCCAACGACTGGGACTGACGGTCCATATAGAGTTTCCCACCCCAAAGCACACCTGCCAACAAAGCAGCCGCACAAGCCACTTCGGCATACAGGCGCCACATCTTACTCCTACGAGGCGCGGATTCACGCTGCATGCGGCGAGCCAAATCATTCCAGCGTCGGTCAATCTCTTCTTCGGGCACTTCCTTTTCCCGAGACTTGAAGTAGGATACCAACGGATGGCGCCGTGCTTCTTCTATGGGGTCTTGATTCTGCATAATTTCAGATTTCGTTCTGCTATAAAGACGGACAGGAGAGAAAAACCTAATCCTATTTTGAAGATTTCTTTGAAAAAAAATCGCAAGAGCCTGAAAACCAGCTACAAAAAATTATCCAAATAGACAGTTTCAACAAAGGTGTGACACCTTGTCACGCCAAAAACAAACTTTTATTATATAAATAACAAATTCACTACTCAACCGTTAATGTTAAAATAGAATTAACAGTCACTCTCGCCCGCGCGCGCGTGGATTTTATAAATATAGGGTGTCAAGGTGTCACAGAAAAATGAAGGTGTGTCAAAAAGCACACCTTCTTTGTTTAGCACAAAGCCCCGACTTTC
>ERZ827452.487-NODE-487-length-54424-cov-55.124078_pt1 | contig 54424 bp, 40 predicted proteins | sample MGYA00519866_ERZ827452 | MGnify/ENA primary metagenome ERZ827452 (study PRJEB31778, sample SAMEA3449307) | human gut metagenome | biome: human gut; feature: human-associated habitat; material: faeces | place: United Kingdom | collected 2010/2012 ... | reverse complement strand
TTCGTAGTGCCCGAGGGGTATGTGCTCTACCTTGACGAGGAGAGGCTGTTTAATGAAGAATTAAGAATGAAGAATGAAGAATTGCCTGCTTCCACCAATCCTCTCGTAGGGACGCACCATGGTGCGTCCGATGACGATGTCAATGCCGCCGATACGCCCCAAGCGGACGTTGCCGCCCCCGCCGATACGGCCCACACGGACGCACCGCGGTGCGTCCCTACATTTAAGGGGATGCCATATAGTCAGATTATTCAACAATGGTTCAAGCTGGCGGGTGGTGAACCCGTGCAGGGCGAGCGCAACGACAAGCTCCATCGCCTGGCCTCGCACCTGCGCTACATCGTCGACAACGACGAGGCACTGCTCCTGCAAGTGATGCCCCGCTACGGCCTCTCCGAAGAGGAGATGAAGGGACTGATACACTCCGCCTGCTCGGCCAGATGGTACGCGATGCCGAAGATGATGCGACAAGCGATTGAAAATGAAGAACGAAAAATGAAGAATGAAGAATCTTTGAAAAATGAAGAATTAAGAATGAAGAATGAAGAATGGCCTGCGGATGACGAGGAAAATAATTCTCAATTATCCATTCTCAATTCTCCATTACCAAAGCGCCTTCCCGCCCTGATAAAGCTTCTCGTGAGCCGCACGCCCGATGTTTATAAACCCGCCGTAGCGCACGCCGTCTTCCCCTCGCTGGGCGCACACCTGCATCGCGTAAGGTTTAAATACATCGACAACGTGGAGCACGAAGCCACGCTGATGAATGTCCTCATGGCAGGCACAGGCGCGGGCAAGGACTGTATTTCGGAACCCATCAACCGCATCATGGCCGACATCCGCCGACGCGACGAGGACAACCTGCGACGCGAACGCGAGTGGAAGAACGAAGTCACCTCGAAGGGCGCCAACAAGGACAAGCGACAAAGGCCCGAAGGCTTGATCATTCAAGAGATTGACGCCGACATGACCAACCCTGCTTTCGTGATGCGCATGGCCGAGGCGGACGGACATTTTCTTTATACGAAGCTGAACGAAATCGACCAGTTCGACGCCCTTCGTGGAAGCGGACGGGGCGGCCAGCAATTCCAAATCATGTGCCTGGCCTTCGACCCCGGCAACCGCTACGGGCAGACGCGTGTGGGCGTGCAGAGCGTGACGGAGAAGGTGACCATCCGCTTCAACTGGAATGCCTCGACCACCATCCAGAAGGGCAAGCGATACTTCAGCCGCGTGCTGACCGATGGGCCAATAAGCCGCATCAACTTCTGCACCATCCCCGAACGCGAAATCGGCGCGGACATGCCCGTCTATGGTACGTATGACGCCGCCTTCGACGAGGAACTCCGCCCCTACATCGAGAACCTCGTGAAGGCGCAAGGGTTGATTGACTGCCCGCAGGCCTATAAGCTCGCGCAGAAGCTCAAGGAAGAGTGTGCCGACTTCGCCCGCCTCTCGCAGAGCCGCGTGTACGAGAACCTCTCGTTTCGCGCCAACGTCATCGCCTGGCTGAAGGCGTGCGTGCTCTACGTGGCCAACGGTTGCCAGTGGGACAAGACGTTCGAGGACTTCATCCGCTGGTCCTTGCAATACGACCTGGCTTGCAAGATGGAGTTCTTCGGCAGCGCCATCGAGGAGGCGCAGGCGGCAGATGGGCTGCACAACACAAGAGGACCACGCAACCTGCTGGAGCTGCTGCCCGATGAATTTACCTATCAACAAGCCGTTCTAGTACGACAGCAAGAAGGGAAAAATGCAGAAGGCACAAAAAATATGCTATGGCAATGGATTCATAGAGGATACGCCTTACAGCTGACAGTTGACAATTACAAAAAACTAAAATTCAGAAAAGATGGAAATGACATTGACAAGAACCGCTAAACGGAAAAACTATACCATAGGGGCATTGAACATAGACGACGAATACTTTTGCGACACGCTGGAGCCCACATGGCGCGACCTGGGTCCAAGCTGTCCTGGCCATAAGATAGCTGGTCGTACAGCCATCCCCGAGGGGCGTTACCCCGTGGTGATCACCTGGAGCCCCAAGTTCGGCCAATGGCTGCCTCTGCTGCTCCACGTCCCCCTGTTCGAGGGCATCCGCATCCATGCGGGTAACACGCCCGCCGACACGGCGGGTTGTATCCTCGTGGGCGAGAATCGCAAGGTGGGGCATGTGTTGCACTCCACCCGCTACGTCGCCCTGCTGAAACGGCGCATCGTCGAGGCAAAGGAACAAGGCGAGGGGGTATGGATTACGATAAGATAAAATGAGAACGAGGCTGTTTCAAAAATTGCATGAAACAGCCTCATCCTTTACAAAAGCAACTATTCCTTTTTTCTATGGCCCCATTTCCTTATCTTTGCCCCACTATAGCAAACCTAAACAAGAAAAGAATGACGAAACACTGGATAGCCACCTACGGAGGACACTACCGCGCCCTGATCCGACTGGGACTGCCCATCGTGGTGGGACAGCTGGGCATGATCGTGCTGGGATTTGCCGACACCCTGATGATAGGACACCATAGTACCACGGAACTGGGAGCGGCATCGTTTGTGAACAACCTGTTCAACCTGTGCATCATCTTCAGCACGGGATTCAGCTACGGACTGACACCCATCGTGGGAGGACTCTACGGCAACAAACGTCTGGCGGAAGCCGGACAGGCACTGAAATGCAGCCTGGCTGCGAACACACTGGTGGCGGGGGTGCTGGTGCTGCTCATGGGAGCGCTCTACCTGAACATCGGACGACTGGGACAGCCGGAGGAACTGCTGCCGCTCATCAGGCCGTATTACCTGGTGTTGCTGGCATCGCTGCCGTTCGTACTGCTGTTCAACGGATACAAACAGTTTACAGACGGCATCACGGACACGCAGACGGCCATGTGGATCTTGCTGGGAGGAAACGCCCTGAACATAGCGGGAAACTACGTGCTGATAAACGGTAAACTGGGACTGCCCGAACTGGGACTGCTGGGCGCAGGACTGAGTACACTGGCTTCGCGCATCGGCATGGTCATCGTGTTTGCCGCCATCGTGGGAAGAAGCCGACGATTCGCACGCTACCGGGTGGGCATGCTCAGAAGGCCGTGGGCGGCGGACGTGTTCCGACGGCTGAACGCGCTGGGATGGCCCGTCGGACTGCAAATGGGGATGGAAACGGCTTCGTTCAGCCTCAGCACAGTGATGGTGGGATGGCTGGGCACGCTGGCGCTGGCTTCGCACCAGATCATGCTGACCATCTCGCAGTTTACGTTCATGATGTTCTATGGCATGGGGGCGGCTGTGGCCGTGAGGGTGAGCAACTTCAACGGACAGCACGACACGACCAACGTGCGACGGGCGGCGTATGCCGGATTCCACCTCATCGTGGGCATGGGCATCGTACTGCTGAGCATCGTCTTCGCCTGCCGAAGCCACGTGGGAGGATGGTTTACGGACAACGCCGAGGTGTCGGCCCTGGTGTCGGCCCTGTTCTTCCCCTTCCTGATCTACCAGCTGGGCGACGGACTGCAAATCAACTTCGCCAACGCCCTGAGAGGCATCGCAGACGTTAAACCGATGATGTTCATCGCATTTATTGCGTATTTTGTCATATCTTTGCCTGTAGGATACCTCTGCGGATTCGTGCTGGGCTGGGGGCTGCCGGGCGTATGGATGGCTTTCCCCTTCGGACTGACCAGCGCCGGCCTGATGCTGTGGCTGAGATTCCGCCAACAAACCAAGTAGACTATGCGAAACAAGAAAAACGTATCGCGCGTGAAAATCAGCCTGGGCTATGCCCTGATGCTGGCCGTACTGCTGTTCTCGCTGTTCTTCGTCAACCGCGAGATGGGAAACCTGACGCTCTCGACAGACCGGGACATGCAATGGGAGGACAGCCTGATGACGCTGCTGCGCGAGAAGGACAATAACACCATCAGACTGCTGCGCATGCTGAGTGCCGCCAGCGACAGCCTGATGTCGACCAACGACATCGAACAGGTGATAGCGCAGCACGACACCATCATCATCCGACAACGCGTGCAACAGCACGTCGTAAAACGACAGGACACCATCCGTACTCCTAAAAAGGAGAAGAAAAGCTTCTTCCGCCGCCTGGGCGAGGCTTTCGTTCCCCCCAAGGAGGATACGACCATCCAGGTGCGCACGACGACGGAAGTGGCCATGGACACGGTGTATGACACGTACAACCCCGTGGACTCCCTGCAGGAACGGCTGAAGGCCGTGACCCAGAAGAGGCAAGAGAGGCAGGTGGGCCTGCAGCAACGACAACGCTACCTGCGCCGCCTGGACAAGATGCTGAACGCACGTATCGACAGCCTGCTGAAGGGCTACGAACGGGAGATGCTGAGGGTGGCACGCGAGACAGACATCAAGCAGGAGCAGATGAGGCAGCACTCGGCACGTATCATCGGAGGCATCGCCGTAGGAGCTGTGCTGCTGGCAGCCTTCTTCCTGGTACTGATAGGACGGGACGTGACACGCAGCAACCGCTACCGCCGCGAACTGGAGGAGGCACGCCGACGGGCAGAAGAACTGCTGGCCACGCGCGAAAAACTGATGCTGGCCATCACGCACGACTTCAAGGCGCCGCTGGGCTCGATCATGGGCTATGCCGACCTGCTCTCCAGGCTGACCGTGGACGAACGGCAGCGCTTCTACCTGGACAACATGAAGACATCGTCGGAACATCTGCTGAAGCTGGTGGTGGACCTGCTGGACTTCCACCGTCTGGACCTGCACAAAGCGGAGGTGAACCGCGTCAGCTTCCACCCGGCACGCCTGCTGGAAGAGATCAGGGTGAGCTTCGAACCGCTGACGGCCGCCAAAGGGCTGGCCCTGCACTGCGAGACGGCGCCCGAGCTGGAAGGGACCTACATCTGCGACCCGCTGCGCCTGCGGCAGATCATCAACAACCTGCTGTCCAACGCCGTAAAATTCACGGAAAAGGGAAGCATCACCCTCAGCGCCCGCTACGAGGAACGACGGCTGGTAGTGGCCGTGACCGACACGGGTAAGGGCATGGAGCCGGGCGACCGCGAACGCATCTTTCAGGAATTTACACGCCTGCCGGGAGCACAAGGCAAGGAGGGATTCGGCCTGGGGCTCTCCATCGTACGCATGCTGGTGCAGCTGCTGGAGGGCGAAATCGAAGTGGACAGCAGGCCCGGCAAGGGAAGCACCTTCACGCTGCGTGTACCCATCTATCCTGTACAGACCGGCAGCAACGAGGCAAGCGCCCCCACCCCAACCGAGGAACCAACCGAGACGACGGACGGAAGTCCTGCCACGGCAACGAAACGGGTGGTGCTGATCGACGACGACCGCATCCAGCTGACCTTGACGGAGGCCATGCTGAAACAGGGGGGCCTGGAGGCAGTCTGTTGCCAACAGGTGGACGAGCTGCTCGACGCCCTGCGTACACAAGACTTCGACGTGCTGCTGACGGACGTACAGATGCCGGCCATCAGCGGCTTCGACCTGCTGAGCCTGCTACGGGCATCGAACATCCCGCAGGCATGCACCATCCCCATCATTGCCGTCACAGCCCGCAGCGACATGCAGCGCGAGGAATTCGTGGCACATGGATTTGCAGGCTGCCTGCACAAGCCCTTTACCGTGGCCGAACTGCTGACCGAACTGGCGCAGGAACAACCGAAGGAAGAAGAGCCTAGGCAGACTGTGCAACCGACTTCGGAAGGAACCTATAACTTCGCTGCACTGACAGCCTTTACGGAGAACGACCCGGAGGCTTCGCGCACCATCCTCGAAAGTTTTACGACGGAAACACGCCTGAACCGAAAACGGATGGAGCAGGCACTGGACAAGGCCGACATGAAGGAAGCGGCCGCCGTGGCCCACAAGATGATTCCCCTGTTCGTGCTGTTGGAAGCCCACCGTCTGGTAGCGGTCCTGAGGGAACTGGAAGCGGCGGCAGACACACCCTTCTCGGCTGAATGGGAAGAAAAAATACGCACGATCCTGACGCTGACAGCCGAAGTGCTGGAAAACGTTCCTTCCTGAGAAAACATTTGTTGAATTAATCGGAAACAAACCAACATTTCTCGCTGGAATTTGTTTACTTTGTAGTTAAAAACAAGTCTCAGAAGATCGTGACACAAGAAAACCCCATAGAGAATACAGAACCGAAGAGGAAAAGAAGAAAATGGTTGAGGGCAACCCTCTGGGTGGTATCCACTCCGATTGTCCTGTTTGCCGTACTGATGGTGCTGCTCTACATCCCGCCTGTGCAGAACTTCCTGCGCAAACAGGCCACAGCCCTGGCCTCCGAAGCCACAGACATGGATATCTCGGTGGAGCGCATCGACTTGCGCTTTCCCCTGAACCTGCTGGTAAGCGGTGCACAGGTGGTACAGCCCGCTGACTCGTCGGCGACACAACAGCCCGACACCTTGCTCAGCCTCAACAGCCTGAACGTACGCATCCAGGCATGGCCCTTGCTGAGGGGGAAGGTCGAGGTGGACAACATCACCCTGACCGGCGTCAAAGTGAACTCGGCTGACCTCGTGAAAGGAATGCTGATCAAAGGTGCCTTGGGGCGTTTCTTCCTGAGAAGCCACGGCATCGACCTGCTGAAGGAAGAAGTGACCCTGAACGACGTGGAGCTGGAGGACTCGCAACTGATGGTACAGCTGAAAGACACGACGGACGCTGAGCCCGAAGACACGACCTCGACACCCGTAAAATGGAAACTGGCCCTGCAACACCTGAAGCTGAAGAACATAGCCGCCACCCTGGTCCTGCCACAAGACACGACTTCGCTGTCGGCCTACATCGACGAGCTGGGCATCACCAATGCCGAAGCCGACTTGGGGCAACAACGATACGGCTGGCGACGTTTCCTGCTGGCAGGTGCCTCGTTCCGCTACGACGTGGGAACAGGGGAGGCTGCTGAGGGCTTCGACGCCTCGCACATCGCCCTGCGTGACATCAGGGTGGGTATCGACTCGGTCCTCTACTACGGACGTAACCTGAATGCTGTCATCCAGGAGTGTACCCTGAACGAACGGTCGGGCCTCAGCCTGTCGTCGTTCAGCGGACGGATCTTTGCCGACTCCACCCTGATACAGATACCCGAACTGCACTTGCTCACTCCTCACAGTGAAATCAAGCTGGGAGCGCAATCCTATTGGAAACTGGTGGAAATGCCTACAACAGGACACCTTTCGGCCCATCTGGAGGCTTACATCGGCAAGCAGGACGTCATGCTGTTTGCAGGCAACCTGCCCGAAAGTTTCAAAGAAGCATATCCCTTCCGCCCGCTCGTCATACGGGCAGGAACAGAAGGCAACCTGAGCCAGATGCAAATCTCGCGCTTCATGGCCGACCTGCCGGGCGCCTTCTCTCTGAGAGGCGGAGGAGAACTGTGGAACCTGACGGACAGCTTGCGCCGATCGGCCAAAATGGACCTGAACATGCAGACGCAAAACATCGGATTCCTCACGGCGCTGACAGGTACAGCCAACAAAGGAAGCCTGGCCATCCCCGACAGCATGGAACTGACAGCCAACCTCGGTCTGGAAGGAAGCCGCCTGTCCGCCCTGCTGGAACTGAACGAAGGAAAAGGGCGAATGGCTATGGACGCTTCGTATGACCTGACATCGGAAGCCTACCACGCCGACCTGGCCATCGACTCCCTGCAACTCCACCACTTCCTGCCCAAAGACAGTCTCTACATGCTGACCCTGCACGCAGGAGCCAGAGGACAGGGTACAGACTTCACCTCACCACGCACCCATGCCGACGTAACCGTCAGTCTGGACGGCATCCAATATGGACGCTGGCACCTGAGCGGCGTAGACCTGAAAGCCAGCCTGAAATCGGCCCTGGCCACAGCTCAGCTGACCAGCAACAACGCCCTGCTGAAAATGACCACCGAGGCCAGTATGCGCCTCGGACGGAGATACATGGACGGACAGCTGCAGATGGACGTAGCCGATATAGGACTGTATCAGCTGGGAATATTATCGGCTCCCCTAACCCGACCGCTAGCCTTCAATCTGGAGGCCGAAGTGCGACGCGACACAGTAAGAATGGAAATGAAGGCCGGCGACATGAACATGTGGCTGCGCGCCCAAGGTACCGTCAACCATCTGATAGAGCAAAGCAACCAGTTCGTCGCTCTCCTGATGAAACAAATTGACGATCGAAAACTGGACCACGCCGCCCTGCGTCGTGCGCTTCCGTCGGCAGGCATGTTTGTCAAAGCCGGCAAAGACAACCCCGTGAACGACCTGCTGGAACAGCATCACATGGGATTCAACGAACTCAAGCTGGGCTTCGGCTTTACCCCCGACTGGGGCATCAACGGACGTGCGTCGATCGACGGCTTCCACACAGACTCCCTGCAACTGGATACCATTTTCTTCGCTGTCCATCAGGACACCACCCGCATCAGGCTGCAAAGCGGCGTCATCAACACACCGCAGAACCCACAAATCGCATTCCGCTCCCTACTGACGGGTGAAGTGAGAAGTGAGGATGCCGAACTGACACTGGACTTCGAAGACGAAAAGGGCGAAAAAGGCATCCTATTCGGCATCAACGCACGCCCCCTGACCGAAGGGAACGGAAAGGGAAACGGCGTATTGCTGAACCTGACACCTGAAAATCCTATCATAGCTTACCGCAAGTTCTCGTTTGCAGACCAGGCTAACTGGATCTACCTGCACAAGAACATGCGTGTCTATGCCAACGTAGACATGGATAGCGATGACGGAGTTTGTTTCCGCATGCAGTCCAACCGTGAAGATACCGTTTCCCTGCAGAACATCGGCGTTGAGCTGAGCCGCTTCCGATTGAGCGAACTGAGCAAGGTGATGCCTTACCTGCCACAACTGACAGGCCTCTTCTCCGCCGAAGCCCATTACATACAGACAGAAAATTCCCTACAGGTATCTGCCGAAGCAGACATAAAAAAACTGACTTACGAGAAACAGCCGGTAGGCGACATCGGCCTGGGAGTGACCTGGCTGCCTGGCGAAGGAAAGACACACTACCTGAGTACTTACCTCCTGTATAACAATCAGGACGTGTTGACTGCCGACGGGACCCTGATGCAACAGGGAGAAAAAAGCCTGATGGACATCAGCGCAAATATCACCCGTCTGCCACTGGCCATGGCCAATGCTTTCGTGCCCGACCAGATGGCCACCCTCAGCGGCAAGGCAGACGGCGAATTACAAATCAGTGGAAGCATGGACCAACCGACAGTGAACGGCAACCTGGCACTGGACAGCGCCAACGTCTACGTCAAAATGTTGGGGGCACGTTATTGGATGGACAACCGTCCGCTCCGACTGGAGAACAACCGCCTGGTGTTCGACAAGTTTGCCATCTACACCACCAGCAACAATCCTTTCGCCATCAATGGCTATGTAGACTTCCGCAACATGGAACGGCCGACAGCCAACCTCAACCTACAGGCCCGCAATTATACACTGCTCAACGCCAAACGGACCCGTGAAAGCATGGTCTATGGTAAAGTGCAGGTCGACCTGACGGGTACAGTCAGCGGTCCGCTCAACGCACTGAAGATGCGAGGCAACATGAACCTGCTCGGCACGACCGACGTCACCTACGTACTAACCGACTCACCCCTCACCGTGGAGGATCGTCTAGATGGACTGGTATCGTTCGTATCCTTCCGCGACACGCTGTCGGCAGCATCGACTCCCGTGGCCAACGTGCCGCTTGGCGGCATAGACATGCTGATGTCTGTCCACATCGACGATGCCGTACGCCTGCGGGCCGACCTCAGTCCCGACCGCTCGCAATACATCGAATTGGAAGGCGGCGGCGACCTCTCCTGGCAATATACCCCTCAGGGCGACATGAGTCTGACGGGACGCTATACCTTCAGCGGAGGCGTCATGAAGTTCTCTCTGCCTGTCATCCCGCTGAAAGCCTTCCAGATCGTGAGCGGCAGCTACGTGGACTGGCGAGGCGACGTCATGAATCCGACGCTGAGCCTGAAAGCCCAAGAGCGCATGCGTGCCTCCGTGTCTGACGGCGACGACGGCAGCGGATCGCGCATGGTGAACTTCGACGTGTCCATCGCCCTGAAAGGACGACTGGAAAGCCCCGAACTGGTGTTTGACCTCACTGCGCCCGAAGATGCGACCGTTGAAAACCAGCTACAAAGTATGGGAGCTGAAGAACGCAGCAAACAGGCCATCACCATGATGGCTACCGGCATCTACCTGAACGACAGTGGAAAAGGAGGAGGCCTGACGATGGGCAGCGCCCTGAACAGCGTGCTGCAAAGCCAGATCAACGCCCTGGCAGGCGGCATGAAAGGGGCCAGCTTCAGCGTCGGCATCGAAGACCGCACTTCTGCCGAGACTGGCGACAAGCAGACCGACTACAGCTTCCGCTACTCGCAACGCCTCTTCAACGATCGCGTACAAATCATCATCGGCGGCAAGGTGTCTACCGGCGCCAATGCCACCAACGACGTGGAGTCTTTCATCGACAACATCTCGCTGGAGTACAGACTCGACCCCTCGGGCACACGCTACATCCGTGCCTTCCACAACAAGAACTACGAGAGCGTGCTCGAAGGGGAGATTACCGAGACCGGCGTGGGCCTCGTCCTGCGCCGCAAGATGGACCGCCTGAGCGAACTTTTCATCTTCCGAAGAAGAAAGTCGCAGGTACCCAAGCCCGAGGAACCCGCCGAGACGCCTGCCCGTCCCGCATCCGAAACCGATAACCGCTTGTAAGAAATTGGATTTATGAAGAAGATTACAGCATACATGACCATCGCCCTGCTCCTGGCCGCCTGCTCCACCACGAAGCACCTGCCCGAAGGAGAAGTGCTCTACACAGGGCAGAAAGCGATGATTGTGCACAATCCCACCCCGACCAAGGTGGGCGAAACCGCCATCGAAGAAGTAGAAGCCGCCTTGGCGACTGCTCCCAACAACTCCCTGTTGGGCAGTTCGACCGTGCGTATCCCCTTTCCCTTCGGCCTGTGGGTCTACAACGGCTTCCAGAAATACGAAAAGGGGCTGGGTAAATGGATTTTCAACCGCTTCGCCGCCAAACCCGTACTGATGTCTGCCGTCAACCCCGACATCCGCATCAAAGCGGCTTCCAACCTGCTACGCGACTATGGCTATTTCAACGGGACAGTCAGTTACGAGACATTCACCGACCCCAAAGACTCGCTCAAGGCCAAGATACAATACACGGTGGACATGCGTAATCCCTACGTGATAGACACTGTGACTTTTCGTGGCTTCAGTCCCCGTACCCAACGCATCATGGAGCTGGGACGGCGCCGCTCGCTCATCAGTCCGGGCGAACAGTTCAATGTGCTCGACCTCGACGGCGAACGCACCCGTATCAGCACCCTACTGCGCAACGTAGGCTGCTACTACTTCCGCCCCGACTACCTAACTTACCAAGCCGACACCACGCTGGTGCCGGGCGGACACGTCAGCATGCGCATGGTGCCCGTGCCGGGTATGCCGCCAGTGGCCGAGAAACCTTTCTACCTGGGTCGAAAGACCATCGAGATCCTGGGCAAGAACGGCGAGGCGCCCAACGACAGCGTGGACTACAAGGGCCTGCGCATCTACTACCACGACAAGCTGCGCGTACGCCCCAACATGCTCTACCGCTGGACCGACTACAAAGGCTTCCGCCTCAAGCGCCAAGTGCAGGACAGCGCCGGCATCAGCCGCCAGCGCTCTGCCGAGAATCTCTACAGCCTTTACAAACAGACGCGTGTGCAGGAACGCTTGGGCAATGTGGGCATCTTCCGCCTGCTGGAAATGCAGTTCACCCCACGCGACACGGCCTTCGTCTCCGACACACTTGACCTGAACATCCGCCTGGCACTGGACAAGCCCTACGACGCCGAACTGGACTTCAACATCAAGCTGAAGAGCAACAACCAGGTAGGTCCTGGTGCGTCGTTCACGCTGACCAAGAATAACGTCTTCGGCGGTGGCGAAAGCTGGAATGTAGAACTGACAGGTTCGTACGAATGGCAGACAGGCGCCGACCACTCGTCGCTGATGAACAGCTACGAGTACGGCATCTCTACGTCGCTCGTCTTCCCCCGTGTGGTCTTCCCCCGCATGGGCGATCGCGAGTATGACTTCCCCGCCACGACCACCTTCCGCCTCTATGCCGACCAAATGAACCGTGCCAAATACTACAAGCTACTGGCTTTCGGCGGCAACGCCACCTACAACTTCCAGCCGAAGCCCACCAGCAAGCATAGCCTGACACCCTTCCGCCTGACCTTCAACGTGCTGCGTGACCCGACACAGGCCTTCCTCGACCTGCAGGCGGAAAATCCCGCCCTCTACGTCAGCCTGCGCGACCAGTTCATTCCCGCCATGGAGTATACCTATACTTACGACAACCTGTCCCAGCGCAAGAACCGCCGCAGCAGCCATTGGTGGCAGACAACCCTAACCTCGGCGGGCAACCTGACCTCGTGCATCTATCGTTTGGCAGGGCAACCCTTTAACAAGCAGGAAAAACAACTCCTGGGTGTACCCTTCGCCCAGTTCGCCAAACTCAACAGCGAGTTCCGCTACAACTACCGCATCGACCGTAACCAGTCGCTGGCAGCACGTGTAGCAGCTGGCTGTGTCTGGTCGTACGGCAACATGCTCTCCGCCCCCTATACCGAACAGTTCTACATCGGTGGTGCCAACAGCGTCCGTGCCTTCGCCGCCCGCAGTATCGGCCCCGGTGGTTATGCCCCTGCTAATGCTGAGACTGACAAGTACGGCTTTATCAACCACGTGGGCGACATCCGCCTGGAAGCCAATGTAGAATACCGCTTCCACCTCATCGCCGACCTCCACGGCGCCGTCTTCCTCGATGCGGGCAACGTCTGGCTGCTCCGCCCCGATGCAGGACGCCCCGACGGAGCCTTCACGCTGAAGAAATTTCCCGAACAGATCGCCTTGGGCACCGGCCTCGGCCTGCGTTACGACTTGGACTTCCTCGTCTTCCGCCTCGACTGCGGCGTCGGCCTCCATGATCCGTCGAAACTCTATCGTAACGGATATTACAATATCGGCAAGTTCAAGGACGGCCTGGCCCTGCATTTCGCCATCGGCTACCCGTTTTAGAAGAAATTTATACGATATTACCAAAGAATGTATCATTTTATTCCTCTTCCTGCCGTTTATTTCTTACATTTGCCAAGTGAAAAAGCAAGAACACACTAACCTTTAAATAATTAATTGATTATGAAACCTACTCTTTTCTTATTGGCAGCTGGCATGGGCAGCCGCTACGGAGGCTTGAAACAGCTGGACGGACTGGGTCCCAACGGCGAAACCATCATGGACTACTCCATCTACGACGCCATCAAGGCCGGATTCGGCAAACTCGTCTTCGTTATCCGCAAGGACTTCGAACAGGACTTCCGCGAGAAAATCCTCTCCAAGTATGAGGGACACATCCCCTGCGAACTTGTATTCCAGTCGCTCGACGCCCTGCCCGAAGGCTTCACCTGCCCCGAAGGCCGTACGAAACCCTGGGGAACAAACCACGCCGTCATGATGGGCGAGAACGCCATCAAGGAACCGTTCGCCGTCATCAACTGCGACGACTTCTACGGTAGCGACTCCTTCCAGGTGATGGGCAAGTTCCTGGCCAATCTGCCCGAAGGCTCGAAGAATGTCTATTCGATGGTAGGCTTCCGCGTAGGTAACACGCTGAGCGAGAGCGGTACCGTCAGCCGCGGCATCTGCACCACCAACGAGAAGCACCTGCTGACTTCCGTCGTAGAGCGCACCAAGATACAGCGCATGGACGGCGAAGTGAAATACATCGACGACAACGGCGAGTGGACCGCCACGCCCGACACGACTCCCGTCAGCATGAACTTCTGGGGCTTCACTCCCGACTACTTCGCTTACAGCAAGGAATTCTTCAAGACCTTCCTCGCCGACCCGAAGAACATGGAGAACCTGAAGAGCGAATTCTTCATCCCGCTGATGGTGGACAAACTCATCAACGACGGCACGGCTACGGTCGAGGTGCTCGACACCACCAGCAAGTGGTTCGGCGTGACCTATCCCGAAGACCGCCCCGACACCGTTGCCAAGATCAAGGCACTGGTAGATGCCGGCGAATATCCCAACAAGCTGTTCTAAACGGGCAAGGGATTTATACCTTTATATATAGAGCCGCCACGGTTGCAGACATGCAGCCGTGGCTTTTTTCATTTTATTACGTGACATATTAACACGATATTGTATGACTCCCTGACACAGTGCTTCGTTAAGGTGCCACGCAGTGCTTCGTTAAGGTGCCACGTAGTGCTTTGTTAGGATGCCATGCAGTGCTTTGTTAGAGTGTCATGCAGTGTTTTGTCAGAAGGTCATATCATAAGAATGGCCAACAGAGATGAGAAATATACATTGAATTGATAAATTGCATATTCTCGCTAAGATATGTATGCTGTATTACAGCGGTTGTTATGATTATTTGATTTGAATGTTTCTATAGCCGTAGCGTCGCGTCGCACTCCGCCGCGAGCGCCGGATGGTGGGTGACGAAGAGCAGCGTCCGTCCCGCGGCGTGGCGGCGGAGGCGGGCGATGAGCGTGCGCTCCGTCTCAGGGTCGAGGGCGGAGGTTGCCTCGTCGAGCAGCAGGATGCGGCCGGGGCGCAGCAAGGCACGGGCGATGGCGATGCGCTGCGCCTGCCCTTCACTGAGGCCGCCACCCTGTTCGGAGAGCGGCGTGTCGAGGCCCTGCGGCAGGGCGCGGACGAAGTCGAGGGCCACGGCGGTGTGCAGCGCCTCGTCCAGCTCCTGGGGCGTAGCGTCGGGGTTGCCCATCAGCAGGTTGTCGCGCACGGTGCCGCTGAACAGCGTGTTGCCCTGCGGCACGTAGACGAAGTTGCCGCGCGTGCGGGCCGAGACGGGGCAGGCCGTCGCGCCGTCGGTGAGGGTGATGCGCCCCTCCTGCGGCTCGGCCAGGGCCAGGAGCAGGCGCACGAGGGTGGTCTTGCCACGGCCCGTCTCGCCCATGATGGCGGTGCACGTGCCGGGCTCGAAGCGGTGGCTGAAGCCGCTGAACACGGGCGCGTCGCCCTCGGAGTAGGCAAAGCGCAGGTTCTCGACGGCCAATACGGGCGTGCGGTCGAAGCGGATGGCGTCGCCCCCATCTTCGGCGGGCAGGCGTTCCAGCTCGAGCAGGCGGTCGGCGGCGGTCAGGGCGTTGACCACGGAGGGCACGAGGCGCGAGAGGTCGAACGCCGGACGCTGGATGCGGCCCACGAGTTGCAGGAAGGCGGTGAGCGTGCCCACGGTGATGCTGCCCGTACTCAGGCGCAGGGCGCCCCAGATGAAGGCGGTGACGTAGCCTCCGGCAAAGGCAGCGGAGACAGCCATGCGGGCGGCCAGCGAGAAGCGCGTACGGCTCAGCACCTGCGAGCGCAGGTCGTCCGGCAGCGTGCCGAGGCTGCGGATGCGTCCCTCGTCCTGCTCCAGCGTCTTGATGACGGTGCGGTGTTGCAGGGTCTCCTGGATGACGGACTGGATGAGGCTGTCGCTGCGGCGGACGGCATGCGTGAGCCGCTTCATGCGGCGCAGGTAGAAGCGCGCGCCCAGCAGGAAGAGCGGCAGGATGCCCACCACGAGCCACGGCAGCACGGGGTCGAGGACGTAGAAGAAGGCGAAGGCAGCCACGAGCTGCACGACGGTGACCACGGCGGTGGGCAGCGAGGCGGTGAGCAGGGTGACGATGGCCGTGGTGTCCTGCTCCACGCGGTTCACCACGTCACCCGTATGCAGTTGCTCCAGCGCGTTCCAGCGGCTGCGCAGCAGTCGGCCGAAGAGGCGATGGCGCAGGGCGTTGGCGGCCTCCACCCCCATGCGGGCGGCGACCCACGTATCGGCGGCGCCACAAAGCAGTTGCAGGGCGAGCAGGCCGACGGTCGCGGCGGCCATCACGGTCAGGCTTCCGGCGCGGGCACCGGTGGCGATATCTATCAGCTGCTTCGACGTGTAGACGAAGCCCAGGGCAAAGGCGGTGCCCAGGATGCCGATGAGGCAACTCAGCAGGATACGTCCGCGCTGTCCGCGCGACAGGTCCCAGAGGTAAGCCAGGAGAAAGCGGTTTGTTTTCATGGGCGCAGGCGTTTTTTCAGCAGGTTCAGCTGGATGGCCAGCGTCCCCTTGATGAGGGTCACGGGATAGAAGCAGGCTTCCACGGGGGCGTAGCCGTAGAGGCGGGCCACACGGCGCGTGGCGCGGCAGAAGGTGTGCCACTTGCCCCGCCAATAACCCTTGGGGCGCGGGGCGACGCGGCGGTCGTGCTTGCCGAAGTTGCCCGTGGCGAAGATTTCGTCCACCAGGTCTTCGCCCAGACGTCGGCAGCCCTCGGTGTCGAAGGGCAGGCAGTCGGACGGCAGGCCCAAGCGGCTGACGCAGACATAGCCGAAGGCACGGGCGGCGCGGAGCAGTCCCAGGCGGCGCAGGTCGCGAACGAAGCGAGCGTCGTCGATGTCAGCCCGGCGGGTGCGCAGCAGGCAGCACCAGTCGCACAGCTGGCGCAGGCCGATGCCGCTGTTCAGGAAGTGCTCGAAGGCGTGGAGGAAGATGTAGAGGGCGTTGAACGTGGGCGGCGGCGTGGGCATGCCGATGCGCCGCTCGGTGCCCTGCGGATACCATTCGCGGACGAGGCGGACGAAGCGGCGGCTGGCCAGGGGATTGTTCGTGCGGTTGACGAGGCGGTGGTTCTCGACGTGCACGCCGTCCAGTTCATAGCTGGCGTGCTTGTCGGACTCTTCGCCCGTCTCCTGCGCTCCGGCCTCGAGCAGGAGGCGGTTGGCACGCGGCTGCCCGTCCTTGCCCAGATAGACATCGATGTCGCCGCACTGGCGGTGGCGGGGCTGGCGGTAGCAGGCGGCCATACCCTGCCCCTTGAGCAGGACGGGGTGGAGGCCGGCATCAGTATAGAGTCGGTCGAGGCGAACAATCATGCGGTCGAGGCGATCGTTGGCCTGCTCGATCTGGAGCGTCTGCGCCGCCCATTGCAGGTAGAGCGGACGGGGCGGTCGCAGGTCGGCAGGCAGGGTGTTCAGCCCGTCGAACACGACGGCCAGCAGTGACTGCGTATGCGCCAGCCGATGGAGCTCCTGCCACTGGGCGGGAGTCAGTCCTCGGAAGAGAGCCGCGTCGGCGGGCGTGCCCCACAGCCCGGCGCGGACAAGCGAGAAGAAGGTTTGCTGCATCATGGCGCGGTCAGCTGAGGATGCCGCAACGTTGCAGCGACTGGATGAAGGCTTCGGCGTCGCGGCGCGCCTGCTCGGAAGCCACGTCGTAACGCTCGGTCAGGGCCGCGGTCAGGGCGTCGACGTCGAAGTCGGCGTCGCGGAAGCGCTGCCACAGGTAGGCGGCCGTGCGGTTAAGGTTGATGATGCGGCTGAAGTCCACGTTCGTGGAGCCGTCGTGCATGACGATGTATTCCTCGCCAATCTGATGAAGCATGAATTCGGGTTTGATTTTCATATTCAATTATCCATTATCAATTATCCATTCTTATATTCTCCTGTATATCGCCAGTAACCACCGTCTGACGGGCGTGAGCCGCCGCCACCAGCGGGAGTAACGGAGCCAGACGGCACCGTCCGTGGGATACGTCCGCCCCTTGCGGATGACGGCGGTCAGCAGGCCGACGACGCGGCCGGTGTCTGTCCGCTCCGTCTGGTGCAGGTTGCCGTCGCCCAGCAGTGTCAGCTCGTCGCCCCGACGACACACGATGCGGTGGAGCACATAGCGATGGTCGTCCGTCAGGGCCAGTACCACGGCACCAGGTTGCAACTGGGCGTCGGTGCAGGGACTCAGTACCACGCGGTCGCGGCGGTCAACGATGAACGGGTTCATGCTGTTGCCGCGCGCTGTCAGCGTCACCGTGTGCCCTTGGCGGATAAGCTCGGCCACCTCGGGGATGAGCAGGTCGTTGGGCAGGCTCTTCTTCATGACGGCTGTCCTCCTCCGGCTTGAGTGACGGTCTGCATGCTGAGACGTGCGGCGGCCTCATCGGGCAGACACTTCAGATGGCAGACAGGGATGCGGGTGGCGATGCGCGTCACGGTGTCGATAATACCTTTATAGATGGCCGCGTCCTGTTTGAGGCACGAGCACGAGGGCAGCAGGGCGGCGAAGGCGTGCGTGGCCGTCAGGCGGCTGATGTCGTTGGCGGGCGCCTGCTCCAGGCGGACGAAGGCGCCGACGAGCACCGACTCGTTCAGGTAGCAGGGCGTCTTGCCGCTCCAAGGTGTGCCATAGACGGTGGCTTCGCCCGTCTTGTGGTCGAGGGCCACCACGGGGTTGTCGTCGTTCAGCAGGCGGCTCCCTTCGATGTGCTTCAGCCAAAGGCGGGTGTGCGTGCTCTTGCCCGTGCCGCTCTTGCCCAGAAAAAGATAGCCACGCCCTTCGTAGCAGATGACAGAGGCGTGCACCACCAGCGTCCCCCGCTCGGCGGTAGCAAAGGTGTAGATCATCATCAGGAAGTTGTTCACCACGAACGGAGCCATCGGGTGCAGAGCTCCGGGCAGGTTGATGACGTTGCGACGGAAACGGTCGGTGCAGTCGGCATAAGCCTCGACGGCGAGGTTGTCCAGCGGGGCGATGCCGATCCGATAGCTTCCGTCGACACGGCGGCGAAGGGTGCAACGGGCGTTCTCCCATTCGAAGGAGACGGGGTGCGAAAAGGTGTCTTCGATTCCGGTGACGGCAGCAACCTCACTCGGGCAGATGTCCACTTCGATGACTTCCGCAGCCTTCTCTCCCTCCTCCACCGAGAGGACGAACGGGGCGAACGAAGGCAACAAGGCGGACGGCTCCAACGGCTCGGCACCGCCAATGCGGAGAACGTGCGGCCCGACGCGATAGTAGGTATTTGTCTGATTCATTTACGCTTTGTTTAAGGCTTCAAAGATAAGCAGAATTGTTGATAATTAATAATTGATGGGCGAGAATTGTCCACAGTTCGCCGCGAATCGTTACCTTTGCAGGCTCAAACGAAAAAAGACATTGACTCTATGATATCAGTAGAAGGACTGAAAGTGGAATTCAACGCCACGCCCCTGTTCGAAGACGTGTCTTACGTCATCAACAAAAAAGACCGCATCGCCCTGGTGGGCAAGAACGGGGCGGGCAAATCGACCATGCTGAAGATACTGGCCGGATTGCAGCACCCCACGGCGGGTACGGTATCCATTCCCCGCGAGTGTACCATCGGCTATCTGCCGCAGGTGATGGTACTGAGCGACGAGCGGACGGTGATGCAGGAAGCCGAGCTGGCTTTCGAACACATCTTCGAGATGCAAGCCGACATCGAGCGCATGAACCAGGAACTGGCCGACCGCACCGACTACGAAAGCGAGGACTATCAGAAGCTCATCGACCGCTTCACGCACGAGAACGACCGTTTCCTGATGATGGGAGGCACCAACTATCAGGCCGAGATAGAGCGCACGCTCCAGGGCCTGGGCTTCAGCCGTACGGACTTCGACCGCCCCACAAGCGAGTTTTCGGGCGGATGGCGCATGCGCATCGAACTGGCCAAGCTTCTGCTCCGCCGCCCCGACGTATTGCTGCTGGACGAACCTACCAACCACCTGGACATCGAATCCATCCAGTGGCTGGAGAACTTCCTCGCCACGCGCGCCAACGCCGTGGTGCTTGTCAGCCACGACCGTGCTTTCCTGAACAACGTCACGACCCGCACCATCGAAATATCCTGCGGACGCATCTACGACTACAAGGTGAAGTACGACGAGTTTGTCGTCCTGCGCAAGGAACGCCGTGAGCAGCAACTCCGTGCCTACGAGAACCAGCAGAAGCAGATTGAGGATACCGAAGCTTTCATCGAACGTTTCCGCTACAAGGCTACCAAGGCCGTGCAGGTGCAGAGCCGCATCAAGCAACTGGAGAAAATCGAACGCATCGAAGTGGACGAGGAAGATAACTCCGCCCTGCGCCTGAAGTTCGTTTGCTCCAGCCGAAGCGGAAATTATCCCGTCATCTGCGAAGACGTGGCGAAAGCCTATGGCGACCACGTGGTTTTCCACGACGTCAACCTCACCATCAACCGTGGCGAGAAGGTGGCCTTCGTGGGCAAGAACGGCGAAGGTAAGTCTACGCTGGTGAAGTGTATCATGGGCGAAATTTCCGACTACACGGGTAAACTGACGCTGGGACACAACGTACAGATAGGCTACTTCGCGCAAAACCAAGCGCAACTGTTGGACGGCGAGCTGACGGTGTTCGACACCATTGACCGCGTGGCCGTGGGCGACATCCGTCTGAAGATACGCGACATCCTGGGTGCCTTCATGTTCGGCGGCGAGGCATCGGACAAGAAGGTGAAGGTACTCAGCGGAGGCGAGCGCACCCGCCTGGCCATGATCAAGCTCTTGCTCGAGCCGGTGAACTTCCTCATCCTCGACGAACCGACCAACCACCTGGACATGCGCTCCAAGGACGTACTAAAAGAAGCCATCCGCGACTTCGATGGCACGGTGATTATTGTAAGCCACGACCGTGATTTTCTCGACGGGCTTGCGACTAAGGTCTATGAGTTCGGTGGCGGAGTGGTAAAGGAACATTTGGGTGGCATCTACGACTTCCTGAAAAAGAAACAGATCGAGAACCTGAACGAATTGCAGAAGTCGCCTTCCCTGTCGGAATCACCTACGGGAGCCAAGAAACCGTCGGCGGCGGAAGCCCCCCAAGCCTCAGTGGGCCGCCTGTCCTACGAAGAGCAGAAGGAGCTGAACAAGCGTCTGAAGAAGCTGGAACGTCGTGTGGCCGATTGCGAAGCCGAAATCGAACAGACAGAAGCCGCCATTACCATCCTCGAGGAAAAGATGGCTACGCCTGAAGGAGCTTCGGACATGTCGCTCTACGAACAGCACCAGAAGTTGAAGCAGCAACTCGACCGCGTGATGGAAGAATGGGACGCCGCTTCGACCGAACTGGAGAAAGCCAAGAAATAAGCAAGAAAATGTAAACTTTTAAACAATAGAGATTATGAATTTGAAGTATTATTTCCCCGTTGCAGCCCTTTGCCTGGCATTGGCATCCTGCAACACAGGCAAGCAGCAGACGGCTCTGACCGCCGGCATCGACCTTGCCAACCTGGACACAACCAACCTGCCGGGTACGGACTTCTACCGCTATGCCTGCGGCGGTTGGATCAAGAACAATCCGCTGACCGACGAGTATTCCCAGTATGGCTCGTTCACCGTCCTGGCCGAAAACAACCGCAAGCAGATTCAGGGCCTTATCGAAGAACTGGCCGCTACGCAACACGAGGCAGGCTCTGTCGCACAGAAGGTGGGCGACATGTATAAGATTGCCATGGACAGCGTCAAGCTGAACCAGGAAGGCGTAGCTCCCATCAAGGCAGAACTCGACCAGATTGCCGCCCTGAAAGACAAGAAAGAGCTTTACCCGTTGCTGGCCGAGATGTACAAGAAAGGCATCGCTGCCTACCTGGCCATCTATGTGGGCGCCGACGAGATGAACAGCAACATGAACGCCGTGCAAATGGCCCAATATGGCCTGAGTATGGGCGACCGCGACTATTATCTGCTTGACGATGAAGCTACCGTGAAGATTCGTGAGGCCTTCAAGGAGCATGTAAAGAAAATGTATCAGCTGACCGGCTTCGATGCCGCTACCGCCGAGCAGGGTATGAAAGCCGTTATGGACGTAGAAACTCGTCTGGCCAAGGCCTTCCGTTCGCGTGTAGAGCTGCGCGATCCGCATGCCAACTACAACAAGATGGCGATGGCCGACATCAAGAAGCAATACGCCACTTTCGACTGGGATGCCTATCTGAAAGGACTCGACCTGAACGATGTGAACGAAATCATCATCGGCCAGCCCGCTTCGCTCGAGGCATCGGTCAAGATTATCGACACCCTGCCCCTCGACCAGCAGAAACTCTATCTGCAATGGAAACTGATTGACGCCGCAGCCAGCTATCTGAACGACGCCATGAAGGAGCAGAACTTCGACTTCTATAGCCGCACGATGTCGGGTGCACAAGAGATGCAGCCCCGCTGGAAGACGGCCGTAAGTGTGGTTAGCTCCATGCTGGGCGAAGCTGTAGGTCAGATGTATGTGGAGAAATACTTCCCTGCCGCCGCCAAAGAACGTATGGTAGGCCTTGTGAAGAACCTGCAGACGGCCTTGGGCGAACGTATCCAAGCCCTCGAATGGATGGGCGACTCTACCAAGGTGAAGGCTTTGGAGAAACTCTCTACCTTCCACGTAAAGATTGGCTATCCTGACAAATGGAAAGATTATAGCGCACTGGAAATCAAGGATGATTCTTATTGGGCAAACATCGAACGTGCCAACCTGTGGGGACATGCCGAAATGGTGGCCAAGGCCGGCAAGCCTGTTGACAAGGACGAGTGGCTGATGACACCTCAGACGGTGAACGCCTACTACAACCCGACAACCAACGAAATCTGCTTCCCTGCCGCCATCCTGCAACCGCCTTTCTTCGACATGAACGCGGACGACGCCTTCAACTACGGAGCCATCGGCGTGGTAATCGGCCACGAAATGACGCACGGATTCGACGACCAGGGCCGCCAGTACGACAAGGACGGTAACCTGAAAGACTGGTGGACGGAAGAAGACGCCAAGAAGTTCGAAGAACGTGCTAACGTGATGGTAGCATTCTTTGACAGCATCGAAGTAGCTCCTGGTGTACATGCCAACGGCAAGATGACGCTGGGTGAGAACATCGCCGACCATGGCGGTTTGCAAGTTGCCTTCCAGGCCTTCAAGAACGCTACGGCTGGTGCTCCGCTCGAAGTGAAAGACGGCTTTACACCCGAACAGCGTTTCTTCCTGGCTTATGCAGGCGTATGGGCCAACAACATCCGTCCTGAAGCGGTACTTCAGATGACGAAGATCGACGTACACTCGCTGGGCGAATGGCGTGTGAACGGCGCCCTGCCTCACATCGGTGCCTGGTATGACGCCTTCGGCATTACCGACAAGGATCCGATGTTCATCCCCGCCGCCGAACGCGTGTCCATCTGGTAAAATATCTTTCATTGCCGAAACGCATGGCGTATCGGCAGGAAAACTTTTGAAAATGCCCGAACTTCTCGTTGTGGAAGTTCGGGCATTTCTTGTCAAACAGAAAAGCATCGTTTTCCGAGGCGGAAAGCACCGCTTTTCGAGGAAGAAAGCAATGCTTTCCCAACAAGGGGCGACTGGGACGGGAAAAACATAAACCGCTCATTCTTTTAATTATAGTAAATTTCTTGCCAAGGTGTATATGGGTAAACCAACAAAATTTGTAACTTTGCGGGGTTATTATATAATACGCATAAAAACCATATAGCCATGACGGAAGCAAAGAGAATCAAAACAGCATTGGTATCCGTTTACCATAAAGACGGTTTGGACGAAATCATTACCAAACTGCACGAAGAAGGTGTGGAATTCCTCTCAACAGGCGGCACACGCCAGTTCATCGAAGGACTGGGTTATCCTTGCCGCGCGGTGGAAGAACTGACCACCTATCCGTCCATCCTGGGCGGCCGCGTAAAGACGCTCCACCCGAAAGTGTTCGGAGGCATCCTGTGCCGCCGCGACGTGGAGCAGGACCTGCAACAGATCGAAAAATATGAAATTCCCGAAATAGACCTCGTTATCGTAGACCTCTATCCGTTTGAGGCAACCGTAGCCAGCGGAGCACCCGAAGCCGACATCATCGAAAAAATCGACATAGGCGGCATCTCGCTCATCCGCGCCGCTGCCAAGAACTACAAGGACGTGGTCATCGTAGCTTCGCAGGCACAGTACCAGCCCCTGCGCGACATGCTGATGGAGCATGGCGCAACGACTTCGATTGAAGAGCGCCGCTGGTTTGCCAAGGAAGCTTTCGCCGTTTCGTCACACTACGACTCGGCCATCTTCAACTACTTCGACGGCGGCGAAGGAAGTGCCTTCCGCTACTCGGCCAACAACCAGAAGACCCTGCGTTATGGCGAGAACCCCCATCAGAAGGGATATTTCTACGGCAATCTGGACGAAATGTTCGACCAAATCCACGGCAAGGAAATCTCTTATAACAACCTGCTGGACATCAACGCTGCCGTAGACCTCATCAACGAATTCGGCAACGACACGACGTTCGCCATCCTGAAGCACAACAATGCCTGTGGTTTGGCTACCCGTCCGACGGTGCTCGAGGCTTGGAAAGATGCCCTGGCAGGCGACCCCGTATCGGCTTTCGGTGGTGTGCTCATCACAAACGCCGTCATCGACAAGGCTGCTGCCGAGGAAATCACGAAAATCTTCTTCGAAGTCATCATCGCTCCCGACTATGACGTGGACGCCCTCGAAATCTTGGGTCAGAAGAAAAACCGCATCATCCTGGCCCGCAAGCAAGGCGCACTGCCCACGAAGCAGTTCCGTTCGTTGCTGAACGGCGTACTGGTACAAGACCGCGACCTCAAGGTAGAAACTCCCGAAGACTTGAAAGTAGTGACCGTCAAGGCTCCTACCGCACAGGAAATCGACGACATGCTCTTCGCCAACAAGATTGTGAAGAACTCCAAATCGAACGCCATCGTCCTGGCCAAGGGACACCAGCTGCTGGCCAGCGGTGTGGGTCAGACAAGCCGTGTGGATGCGCTGAAACAGGCCATCGAGAAGGCCAAGAGCTTCGGTTTCGACCTGCACGGAGCCGTAATGGCCAGCGACGCATTCTTCCCCTTCCCCGATTGCGTGGAGATTGCCGGCAACGAAGGCATCACTGCCGTCATCCAGCCGGGCGGAAGCATCAAGGACCAGCTGAGCTTTGACTACTGCAACGAGCATGGCATCGCCATGGTGACAACAGGTTTCCGTCACTTCAAGCACTAAAAATAATGAAGAATGAAGAACGAAGAATGAAGAATTTGAGCGCATCGAAGTGCCTGCCTGAATTCTTGTTTTCCGTTCTTCATTCTTAATTCTTCATTCTTAATTCTTCATTAAAAAGATGGGATTATTCTCTTTTACCCAAGAAATAGCCATGGACCTGGGCACGGCCAACACCATCATTACCTCCAACGGTAAGATTGTGGTGGACGAACCTTCGGTTGTGGCCCTCGACCGCCGTACGGACAAGATGATTGCCGTGGGCGAGAAAGCCAAGCTCATGCACGAGAAGACGCATGAGAACATCCGCACCATCCGCCCCCTGCGCGACGGCGTTATCGCCGACTTCTACGCCTGCGAGCAGATGATACGCGGACTTATCAAGATGGTGAACACCCGTCACCGTCTCTTTTCGCCTTCGCTCCGCATGGTCATCGGCGTGCCTTCGGGCAGTACCGAAGTGGAGCTCCGTGCCGTGCGCGACTCGGCCGAGCATGCTGGTGGACGTGACGTTTACCTCATCTTCGAGCCCATGGCCGCCGCTATCGGTATTGGCATCGACGTAGAAGCGCCCGAAGGCAACATGATTGTGGACATAGGAGGTGGCTCGACCGAAATCGCCGTCATCTCGTTGGGAGGTATTGTGTCGAACAACTCCATCCGTATCGCGGGCGACGACCTTACGGCCGATATCCAGGAGTACATGAGCCGCCAGCACAACGTGAAGGTCAGCGAGCGTATGGCCGAGCGTATCAAGATCCATGTGGGAGCCGCCTTGACCGACCTGGGCGACGATGCCCCCGAAGATTATATCGTACATGGCCCGAACCGCATTACGGCCCTGCCCATGGAAGTGCCCGTATGCTACCAGGAAGTGGCCCACTGCCTCGAGAAATCCATTTCGAAGATCGAAACGGCTATCCTCAGCGCACTGGAGAACACACCACCCGAACTGTATGCCGACATCGTACACAACGGTATCTACCTGGCTGGTGGAGGCGCTCTGCTTCGCGGACTCGACAAGCGTCTGACAGACAAGATCAACATTCCTTTCCATATCGCCGAAGATCCTTTGCACGCCGTTGCCAAAGGTACAGGCATTGCGCTGAAGAATGTAGATCGTTTCTCGTTCCTGATGCGATAAATAATCAGCGGTTAGTGGTAAGCGGTTAGCGGTGAGTAGCCATCTGAATGGGGATACTAACCGTTAACCCCTTACCACTAACCGTTCATCATTAACCACTAACCGTTATTAAGAGACGTGCGTGACCTCCTTAACTTCCTGTTAAAATACAACCACTGGCTCCTCTTCTTGCTACTCGAGGCAGTCAGCTTATTTTTGCTGTGCAACACAGGGCCATACCAGCACAGCGCGGCTCTTTCGTCCGCCAACCTGATTGCGGGAAAGGTCTACGAAGTAACGGGAAGCATCACGTCCTATTTCCACCTGAAGGATGCCAACGAAGACTTGCTCGACCGCAATGTATGGCTGGAACAACGAGTCTTGCAACTTGAAAGCGCTTTATCCGGATACGTAGGAGACTCTGCCGTCCGCCAAGCGCTGGATCGCTACATGCCGCCAGGCACAGGAATCGAACAAAGCTTCAAGGCGCATGTAATAAAAAACAGCCTGAACCGAACAGACAACTACATAACCCTCGACCAAGGGAGTGCAGCTGGTGTCAAGCCCGATATGGCCGTAGTAGGTGCAGCCGGTGTAGTAGGAATTGTTTACCGCACTTCTCCAAGCTATTCGTTGGTCCTTCCTCTGCTCAACAGCAAGTCCAGCATCAGTTGCAAGATCCAGGGAAGCGACTATTTCGGCTATCTGAAATGGGAAGGAGGCGATCCCCGCTATGCCTATCTGAAAGACCTGCCTAGACATGCAGAGTTCAATTTGGGCGATACCGTTGTCACCAGTGGATTTTCATCTGTCTTTCCGCAAGGACTTATGGTAGGAGTCGTCGACGACATGGCCGACTCCAACGACGGGTTGTCTTACCTGCTCAGAATCAAACTTGCGACAGACTTTGGCAAACTGGGTTCTGTCCGTATCCTTGCCCGACGTGGCCAGGAAGAACAAAAAGCATTGGAACAAGAACAATGAGTTCTAAATTCAGAAATAAAAGAAATGACAATAACCTATCTACATAAAGCAGGATGGCTTGTCGCACTGGTTTTGTTGCAGGCATTGATATTGAACAACCTCCACATCGGCGGTTATGCCACCCCTTTCCTGTACATCTACCTGCTGCTGAAATTTGAGGCAGACGTGCCGACAAACAGGCTGATGTTATGGGCATTCGTACTGGGGTTGATGGTCGATATCTTCTCAGACACCCCTGGATTGAATGCAGCCTCAACAGTACTTCTCGCTTTCGTCCGTCCTACCCTACTGAGACTTTTCGTTCCCCGTGACCTTCAAGAGACACTTGTCCCTGCCATCCATACCATGGGAATAAATGTCTTCCTGAAATATGCGACTACAGCCGTGTTACTGCACCACGCCGTATTGCTCTCACTTGAATCATTCTCCTTCGCCCATCTGCCAGAGTTGTTACTGCGGATCATCTCCAGCACCCTCTTTACCATGCTTTGCGTACTGGCTTTAGAAATGCTCTTCCAAAAAGGTAAACGATGAAACGAACTAAAAAATAACAGACTGATGGCGAAAGATTATACATTCGAAAAACGGAAATACATCCTCGGCGCAATTGTCGTTTGCATCGTCCTGATATACATTCTTCGTCTGGCAGGACTCCAGATCTTCTCAGACAAGTACAAGCGCTACGCCGACAGCAATGCTTTCCTCAACAAAATACAATACCCCTCACGTGGAGCCATTTACGACCGAAACGGCAAACTGCTCGTTTTTAACCAACCGGCCTATGACATCACATTCATTCCACGTGAAGTGACACAACTCGACACACTCGATTTTTGCCGCTCACTGGGAATCACACGCGAACAGTTCCTGCAACGCATGGAAGAAGTCCGCAACTTCCGTAAAAATCCGGGCTACTCCAAATACACCCCACAAGTGTTTATGACGCAACTTTCGGCCGAAGAATGTGGGGTATTCCAGGAAAAGCTCTATAAGTTCCCCGGCTTCTCCATCCAACGACGCACCATCCGCCAGTACTCCTATAATTCGGCCGGTCATGTCTTGGGCGACATCGGCGAGGTATCCATGCGCGACATTGAAAAAGACGACTATTATATCCGCGGCGACTACATCGGCAAACAGGGAGTCGAACGTTCCTACGAAAAATATCTTCGTGGCGAAAAAGGCGTAGAAATCCTGTTGCGCGATGCGCATGGCCGCATACAGGGACATTATATGGACGGACAACTGGACCGTCCGTCGGTACCTGGCAAGAACCTGAAACTGGGTATCGACATTGATCTTCAAATGTTGGGCGAACGTCTGATGCAAAACAAAATAGGCGCTATCGTAGCCATTGAACCTAAAACGGGCGAAATTCTCTGCATGGTGTCTTCTCCCAGCTTCGATCCACACATGATGATCGGCCGACAACGTGGAAAAAACCACCAACTTCTGGAAAAGAATCGCCAAAAGCCTTTATTGAACCGAGCCATCATGGGTACCTATCCTCCCGGCTCAACTTTCAAGACAACACAAGGTCTGATCTTTTTGGAGGAAGGCATTATTCAGGAAGATACCCCCTTTCCATGCTCCCATGGCTTTATTCACCGCGGGCTGCGGGTAGGATGCCACGGACATGCAGCTCCCCTCCCGCTTATACCGGCCATTGCCACTTCGTGCAACTCCTATTTTTGCTGGGGATTATACAAAATGATCGGTGACAAGAAATACGGTTCTCCGCAGGAAGCGCTTACCGTATGGAAAGACGATATGGTGTCACAAGGCTTCGGCTACCAGCTGGGAGTAGACCTGCCAGGAGAACTACGAGGCTTCATCCCCAATTCACAATATTACGACCGCATCTACCGAGGCTCTTGGAACGGATTGACAATTATCAGTATCGCCATCGGCCAGGGAGAAATTCTGGCCACCCCATTGCAGATTGCCAATCTGGGAGCAACAATTGCCAACCGCGGCCACTTTATCACCCCACATGTCGTAAAAGAAATACAGGACAACCCGCTGGACAGCCTTTACCAGACAGTACGCACTCCGACAATCCGAAAGGAATATTACGAGGACATCGTGAAAGGTATGCGGGCAGCCGTTACGGGTAGTACAGGAAGCGGAACATGCCGGTTGGTAGGCACATTGCTTCCCGGAGTAGAAGCTTGCGGAAAGACCGGTACAGCACAGAATCCGCATGGCAAAGACCATTCCGTTTTCATGGGATTCGCTCCGATGAACGATCCCAAGATAGCCATCGTCGTTTATGTAGAAAACGGAGGTTGGGGAGCGACTTACGGTGTACCTATCGGTGCATTAATGATGGACCAATATCTGCATGGCAAACTTTCGCCACAGAACGAGATACTGGCCGAAGATTTCAGTAACCGAGTAATTATTTATGGCAACGAGGAGAGATAGTATTTGGAAATCGCTAGACTGGATGACGGTTGTCATCTATCTGCTACTGGTCATTTGGGGCTGGTTCAGTGTCTGTGGTGCAAGTTATGATTATGTAGACCGCGATTTTCTGGACTTTTCCACCCGCGCAGGCAAACAGTTCGTATGGATTATCTGTTCCTTCGGTCTGGGCTTTGTATTATTGATGCTGGACGATATGTTCTATGATACCTTCGCCTATATCATATACGCGGGCATGCTGGTATTGTTACTCGTTACCATCTTCATAGCACCCGACACAAAAGGATCGCGTTCATGGCTCATACTGGGACCGGTAAGTCTGCAGCCGGCCGAATTTGCCAAATTCGCTACGGCACTGGCTTTAGCCAAATTTATGGGAGCTTATGGCTTTGTTCTCCAAAACTGGCGTAACGTGCTGACCATTGCTTTCCTGATAGCCTGCCCCATGCTGCTCATTGTAGGACAGCGCGAGACGGGGTCAGCCCTGGTCTATCTGTCTTTCTTTCTGATGCTTTACCGCGAAGGTATGCCGGGGGCGATTCTGTTTGCCGGAGTATGTGCCGTCGTTTACTTTGTTGTAGGTATCCGCTACGCCGATGTCACGATGCTCCATGACTCCACTTCCGTGGGCGAGTTCGCCGTGTTGTGCCTCATTCTGATTTCCGCCCCTATCCTGCTTCAGGTCTATCAACGCAACCGTGCCATAGTCAGTCAGATGACAATCACGTGTATTGCAGTGGTAGCCTTAGCCTGTGCCATATCCGGCTGGCTATGGACATTCAACGTGGTCTATGTGCTTTGGGGACTTTGCGCATGTGCTGCGGGATGGCTTGTATTTTTAGCCTTGCGCGAACGGCGGAAGATCTATGTACTTGTCTCGGCATTCATGATAGCCTCGGTAGGCTTCTTGTACTCGTGCGACTATGTTTTCAACCAGGTCCTGGAACCTCATCAACAGATCCGCATCAAAGTAGTACTGGGGTTGGAAGAAGACTTGGCCGGTGCTGGCTATAATGTCAACCAGTCGAAAATCGCCATCGGCTCGGGCGGTCTTTGGGGCAAAGGTTTCCTGAATGGAACACAAACGAAACTGAAATACGTGCCCGAGCAGGACACCGATTTTATTTTTTGTACGGTAGGTGAAGAGGAAGGATTCGTAGGCTCGGTATTCGTACTGTTGCTCTACATGTGCCTGCTCTTGCGTCTGATCCATTTGTCCGAACGCCAGCCTACCGTCTCGGGACGTGTCTATGGATACTCCGTGCTGGGAATCTTCTTCTTCCACCTGTTTATCAACATAGGCATGGTACTTGGCCTGACACCCGTCATCGGCATCCCGCTTCCATTCTTCAGTTACGGCGGTTCTTCTTTATGGGGATTTACTATTCTGCTGTTCGTATTCCTGCGGATCGATGCGGGGCGTGGGAAGAGGATGAGATAACCATCCTGACTCCAACATCGCTCACGCCTTGCAGAAGTGAGTCTTGCATAACTGGCAACAGGACAAAACGGCAAGTGGCAGGTGTATCCAGCCGAACCGTCGTCACATAGGATGCGTTATGATAAAGATTGGCAAACCCTTCTCCTGTCCACCGTCCTTTGCTATCGGCCAGCATCAATCGCAAGGTATCTGTACGGACAAGAGAATCCGCCGGAGAAGACAACATGCTGGTCAATGACAGAGCCAGATTGCGGTAAGGATAATTATTGCCATGACGCACATCCACATAGACATCCAGGCTTTTGTCGGGAACCGTAACAGTGGTTGTAAAGGACAGGGTGTCGTTCTTTCTCCACCCCCTGCCCTCTACAGCCTCATAATGGCTATACACGACGTTTTCTCCACAAGCCGTCAACAGGATTACGGCTGCCGTTGCCGTCACAAGCCGCATTACATCAACCTTGTGCATTACCGCTTCCTTTTTCTTCCCGCTTGCCATCATTCTTATCCGCAGGCTTGGCGTTCTTTTTCGACCTGTTGCGGCGGTTTTTCGAGCGTGAAGGTTCGGCCGTTTTTTCGGTCGAGGCCTCTTTATTCTCTTTCTTGGCCTCTACCGGAGCCTGTGCGGTTCCTTCCTGCTTTGCTTCTTGAGCCTGTACATCACCGCCTCCTTTATTTTTCTTCTTTTTCTTCTTGCCTTCTCCGTTTCCGCCACCTTTGTTTTCGTTGCCCCCCTTTCCTTTGCGGTTGCGATCAAAGCGGGTCACGCTTTCCTGTTCCAACAAGTCGGCCGAAACCTGCTTCTTTTCATTATCCGCTTCTGCCAACGTATCAGGAGCCGCTCCTTTGCGATTCATATTGATTACTTCAAAAGCACGGCGGGCAGGAATGGTAACCAAGTTGGCAGGAATAGACTTATCACTCGAATAGGTCACCTGTCCGGCCAGAATATCCGCCTTAAAGTAGAACCACTCGGCATCCTTGGTACGCAGCGTAATCTCCTTGCTGGGCAATCGTTTTTGAGCTTCGACATAGACATCCACCTCATAGTTGAGGCAACATTTCAGTTTGGCACATTGCCCGGCCAGCTTCTGCGGATTGGGCGAAATGTCCTGATAGCGTGCGGCTCCTGTAGAGACAGATACAAAACTGGTCATCCACGTGGCACAGCACAACTCACGGCCACAGGGCCCAATACCTCCAATGCGTCCGGCTTCCTGACGGGCTCCGATCTGTTTCATTTCGATACGTACCCTGAAAGCCTCGGCCAGCACCTTGATGAGCTGACGGAAATCCACACGACCTTCGGCAATATAATAGAAGATGGCCTTATTACCGTCACCCTGATACTCCACGTCACCGATTTTCATGTCCAGCCCCAGGCTGAGTGCTATTTGCCGGGCACGTATCATGGTAGAATGCTCGCGCGCCTTGGCCTCAGCATACTTCTCCATATCAGCCGCTTTAGCCTTACGGTAGATACGGCGGATATCGGCTTCGTTGCGCACTCCGGTTTTCTTCATCTGCAGGGGTACAAGGCGGCCGGTCAAAGTCACGACACCGATATCGTGGCCAGGTGTAGCCTCAACCGCCACAATATCTCCTTTCGCCAGTTCCAGGCGGTTGGAGTTGCGGAAATAGCCTTTCCTCGTATTCTTGAACTGCACTTCGACATACTCCGACTCGGCTTCATTGCCGGGAATGTCTGCCAGCCAGTCATACGTATTCAGCTGCCTGTCCTGCCGTCCGCAACTGCGGAGGCAAAGCCGCCCGCTTCCGTTATGTAGTGTAAAATCAGTCATAATGTATAATTTTCAATTCTCAATTTTTCATTTTAATCAGCACCGTCATGTTCAGTATCAGATCGAAGAACACCATTCGCGGATTCACATTCTGCTGGATGTGTTCCTGAGCCTTACCGAGCAGGTCGGTCATCCCGACGATGTTCCGCTCGTTGACGAAAGGAGCAAAACGCGTGGCAAACTGCTGTTCGTCAGATCCCATATAGTTCATTTCTCCCCGGTGGAAGTTTGCAATAAAATTCTCACGTACCATCCGCTGGGCATATTCCAGAAACATCTTCTGCCGTTCACGCCCCAAGACAGCCACCTGCTCACTCCAGGCCTTCATGCCGCGTATGTCGCGCTGCCAGGCCAGACGCATCAGCCGGGTAAAAAGTTCGAAACACAAAGCCTGCTCGCCGCTCTGCCCCATCATTTCCAGCACCTTCAGGAAACTTCCGTCAGCCCTGTGAGCCATCGAATGCGCCTCTTCCTTGGTCTGTCCGTATCGGGTTGTCAATACACGGACCATATCCTCTTCCTCAATGCGGGGCACGTAGATACGCTGCGTGCGGCTCACGATGGTGGGCAGCAACCGTTCGGGCTCTTCGCTCACCATCAGGAAAGCGGTCCGCTCGGGCGGTTCTTCCAGCAACTTCAACATCTTGTTGGCGCAAGCCTCGTTCATGCGTTCGGGCAACCACACCACAACAACCCTCCATCCGCCTTGGCTGGACTTCAGACTCAGTTTGCGGAATGTCTGGTCGCTTTCGGGAGCATAAATCAAAGGTTGCGTATTTCCGGCGTCTATCAGTTCCATCCAGTGCCCCAGGTCGGTATAGGTACTTTCCATGAGCATCTTCCGCCACAAGGGCAGGTAGTCGTCGCTCACCTTCTTGTTGTTCACGATGGGAAAGACAAAATGTACGTCAGGATGAGCCAGTTTTTCCCACTGACGACACGAGACACACTGTCCACAAGCTTCCCCGCCTTCGGGGTGCATGCAGCACAGACGCCGTGCCAGCGCCAGCGCCAAAGGCAGCTTTCCCGCTCCCCTCGGCCCCGTCAACAGCAGCGCATGGGCCGTACGCCCCTGCTCCACCTCCGCTTTCAGGCGGCCGATTACTTCTTTCTGCCCTATAACATCCCCGAAACTGAACATGCCATTCTCAATTTTCCATTCAAAAAATCTGTTTCGCCACCTCGCGTATGCTGTCTTCAGCCGCCACAGAATAGAAATGCAGGCTCGGCACACCGTGGGCCATCAGCTCGCGGCATTGGCGCACGCACCACTCGATACCCACCTGCTTCACCTGTTCGTCGTTCTTGCAACGCTCCACTTCCTCAGCCAGTTCCTGCGGGATGTCCACTTTGAATGTCTTGGGAATGATGCTCAACTGTGCAGCGCGTTTCAAGGGCTTGATGCCCGGTATGATAGGCACCGTAATACCCGCCTTGCGGGCACGCTCCACGAAGTCGAAGTAACGATTGTTGTCATAGAACAACTGCGTCACGGCATACTGCGCACCGGCATCCACCTTCCGTTTCAGCCACATCAGGTCGCTCTCCAGGTTGGGAGCCTCGTCATGTTTCTCGGGATAACAGGCTACGCCGTAGCTGAAGGGTGTGCGCGTCACGGTCATCGGACTTCCATCCTCGAAGATTCCCTGGTTGAAACGGTTGATCTGTTCTTCCAGTTCGATGGCATGTGAATACCCACCCTCTTCGGGCACAAAGCGCGCCTCGTGCTTCGCCTTGTCGCCGCGAAGCACCAGCAGGTCGGTGATACCCAGGAACTGAAGATCCAGCAGGACATACTCCGTGTCCTCGCGCGTAAATCCGCTGCACAACAAGTGGGGGACCGTAGTCAGTCCGTATTTGTTCTGTATGGCTGCCGCCACGGCTACCGTGCCTGGTCTGCGTCTCAGGCGCTTCCGCTGGTAGAGTCCGTTGCCCAGTTCCTGATAGACATACTCGCTCCGGTGGGTGGTGATATTGATGTATTTGGGGTCGAACTCGCGCAGGAGGTCTATAGTGGCGTACAGTTTCTCGATGCCTGTCCCCTTCAGAGGTGGAAGCACCTCGAAGGAGAAGGCGGTATGCTGGTTACTGTTTATCAAGTCTACTACTTTCATTGGCTATGCCGTTTGTTTAGTTATTCTGCAATGCGCCCATAAGCGCATATTGGGACAAAAGTAAGAAAAAACTAACAAACAACAGGGCTTTTTCCTCGATTTCTTTATTTCCCCACCAAGCTATCCATTCGCTGCATCAGTTCATCGCCCGTCAAATCAACAGCGATAATCCTTTTCTGTTTATCCAACAGGAAATTGCGCGGGATTCTTTCGATACCCAACAAACGTACTTCCGGTATCACTTCCCGCAAATTGTTGGTACCTGTCACATGTACAAACTCTTTCGTCCCGTCTTTGGCAATCGCTTCTTTCCACAACGTGTGGTTCAAGTCAATGGAAATGGCGTAAACGGTCAGAGAGCCTGCATATTTCTCATATACTTTCTTGATAGTGGGGAACTGTCTCCGACAAGGACCGCACCAGCTGGCCCAAATGTCCACATACACATAAGCCGTGTCCGGCAAATCGTCCAACGAAACGACTTTCCCATCCACATCCCGTAAAGCAAGCTTCAAGCGGTTGCCAAGCTTTGTATTTCTCAGAACATTTTCATTGATATTGCGGCGCATATTTATTTCCTTAATCTTATTGGCTTGCACAAGACCTTCCGGCGAAGGATCGTGTGCATAATCGGACTGTGCACGCGGATCATCAGGATACCGTTCCCTTACATAATTCTTGAAATAACGGATGGAATCCGAAGTCACGATATCTTCGAAATACATATCGATCATACCAACTCCAGAAAAGGCCAAGTAGGGAGACTTTGCATGATAAATTTCATCCTTATAAGCTTCTATCAATTTCCGATTATAATAATCAAGACTATCCTTATTTCCCAATTCGTCCGCCTCATGCTTCTTAATCCAATCGGGACGCTTCGACAGAATGCTTTCAACACAATCATTATGAAAATCACCTTCTTCTGCCTTCTTGAACACCGTATTCCGGTCTCTGCTTCCCACACGCATTTTCACCCGATTACCCGGATTGGCATACACACTCAAAGAACTCGGTCCTACCTTGTCAAAAATCACCTTAAAATAATTACCTGCAGGAGTATAGGCCCGTAAAGTAACCGAATCCGAATGAGGAGCCACATACACAGAGTCCCATATCCGCTGTTCGTTCCCGGATATGAAAGACCATACAAACACATTCTGCCCTACCTCGGTCATGTCTTTATCCAAAAACAAGGTGATCTCCACGTTTTTCTTTTCTTCCTTGTCTGTCGGTGAATAAGCAGATAAAAACAGTAAAAGGAAGATAAATAACAGGTTACAAAATATTTTTCTCATAAATCATTTTTTCAAGAAATACAATGTCTAATATAGACATGCCATCGCGTAAATAAATGTCCTTTCCCACTATTTTTCTAAAGAGCAGTATTTACCATAGTGAGCGCTCACCATCCACAGATATCATGTTGGAAGTAATGATGGAAACGACTCATTGTTTATCACTCCATAAGGTCATTTAAAGTTTCCTTAAATTTAGATTGGCTACTCGGACGAGGTAGATTAGAATCTACAATTTTACCTTCAGGGCTTAACAATACATATCTGGGGATTGTGACCTTTCCTTTTGAATAAATTTTCTCTTCTACATCTTGATATAATGTTGGATTGTCTACTCTCAAATGTACACCTTTTAGGTTCAACTTATTAATTGTTTTTTCCCAATGTTTAATGAAACGTTCTTCATCTATTGACAAATACAGCAAGCGTAAGTTAGTGTGTCGTTTTAAAACATCATCTATAACAGAAGCATATTGAAATTCTAATTTACAGGGTGTACACCAAGTGGCCCACATGTCAATAAGAATATATTTCTCCTTGAATTGTTCCAGTTTGAGCAAATCTTCCAATCGTAATACTGTAGAGGTTATATATTCAATGGAATCAGAGGTAGAAATATCTTCGTCCGGTTGTACATTTACAAATGAAGATTTAAGTATCCTAACATAATCACTGTCTGGAAAATTGGTTGCCAAATACGCATAGACCTTTTCATGGTCGAAAGATTCAATACCATACAACAAATCTACCAACAAAGCTCTTCCTATACATGGCAGCAATACGTAGGATGGTGAAACAGAAAAATATGAATAGGGGCCAAATCCCGTGTCTTTTTTAGAGGCTTTTCTTTCAAAATAAGACGAGACATAAGACGAAGCATAACTATGCAAAAGGATATCAGGGTTATTTATTGAATATGAAGAATATAGATTATCAATAGCCAACTCTATGTCTGTACTGTCTTGAGGAATTTCTTTTTGTAATATTTTATATTGATTGATAATCCAAAACAGAAAAGCATAATCTATGTTCGTTCTAAATACTTCAGCGAACCTATCACTTATTTGGTTAGTTATGAGCAAACTGTCAATCTTTTCACGAATATCTCTTGTCATTTCACTTAAACATAACTTATAAGTATCCGAATAAGAATTCGATTTTCTCAATCTATTTACAATTGTATCGATATTCTCTATATGCGCTGCCAATCCCTTTTTTATAAAATCGTTGTTGAAATAAATCAGACCTGCAGCATTATCTCCTGAAAAAGTCACTTTGTCTTTCCCTATCTTCAGTTGAATCTTATTATCTTTTATAAGAGGTAATACGAATTGCCCCAATTTAGGAATATCGATTCTAGTATATTGAAAATCGGCAACTTGAATATTATATTCTATTTTAAGTTTAGGCTTTAAATATAATGTATCTGTTGCATACTGATAATTATACGCGTTGTCTAACGGTTCAAACAAGTAGACAGAGGTTGGTTCCTCTGCGTAAAATTCAAGTTGAACATTTTGCGCTTTCATATTTGTGCCCAAAAGTATTCCGACATACAAAAGTAGAATTAATGCTTTCATAACTATGATTTTTGTTTTCTGATACCCCAAAATTAGTCCATTGAAAGCACCGGATTTGTGGAATTTTTGTGGAATTTTCGGGTTTCCACAAACTTTTTTAAGTGGAAAAGGTGTGGAACGGGGCTATTTGATGCTTTTCAACACCTTTTCCAGCTTTTCGTCGCCCGCTTCGGGAAAACAATGATGCAGAATGCGTTTCTGCCGCTTGTACACACCAGACCGGTCTTTTTCCAGCAGAACAGCAATCTCCTGAGTGGACCATCCCAACAAATGAAGTCCGCAGAAACGGAGGTCGCCCTCCGAAAGCGAAGCCTTCTTCTTCAGGCGGGCGATGAATCCATCGGTATAAAGGTCGATGCAATGAAGCAGCTGGTCCTGATCTTCCACGGTGAAGTGTTCCTCATAGTCCGCATACGATTTATAATGAGCCAGGATACGTTTGGCTTTGGCGTATGGTTCCGTCTCCTGCAGACAAGCCGACAGGTTGTCGAAGTTGAACGCCGGCTGTTCCTCCAGTTCCACAGGAGGAGGCAGAAGCCGCACTTCCGGTTCGGCCGCCAACGGTTCTGCGGACAACAGTACCCGATGTTCCTGCCACCAGTACTTCATCAACGTATCCATCTGCCTGCGACGGCGTTTCCGCTCCCTGATCCGCCATCCCAACAACAGTACAATACAAACAGCCAATACACCAATCGCCGCCAAACAGATCAGAATCAACCGTTTCATCTGCGCCTGTTCCCGCCGATGTACCTGCGACTGCTCTGTCAAACGGATTTCGGTCACCTGCGACTGGCTGTTAACTTCATGCTCGGCCTGCTGATACATCTTCTGGTACGCCAACGCCTTTTCTGTATTTCCTTGTTCTTCAGCAATATCTGCCAAACGCATATAAGCTGCCGAGCGAACAGGCAGAGAAGGACGGCATGCAATCGTTCTTTCCAACCAAACCGTAGCGGAATCATAATGATTCAGCTTATAATGAGCTTCGCCAACCAGAAGGCAAGCTACAAACATCTCTGTAGTATCTGCATTCAAAGTAAAAGCCTCCTGAGCATATCGCAAGGACTGTTCTCCATCTTGCATATAGCTGTACAATTGGCTTAAAGTCAACATACAACTACTCTGATATTTCCTAAGACCTTTCTGCTGAGCCAATTTATAAGCCTTCAACAACTGTGTTTCCGCTTCTTGATAACAATCTTCACCTTTGGCTATCAGATGAACACTCCGCCTGTCCAAAATTTCCAGCCACAATGCTGTATCGGCCACTTGCACAGCTACCTGTTCCGCTTGCCTATAGAGGGAATCGGCCTGCGGATACATTCCCTGACTGTGATAGATATAAGCCATGCGGCCATACGTCCGCCCCAGCCACCAGGTATTTCCACATTGTTCCATCAGTGCCTTTACCCGCTGGAAGATGTCCAACGCTTGCCCCGCCTGCCGATGATTCTGATAAAGGATGCAGCCGCGGTTGTACTCGCCCCGCGCCTCCCAAAAGACATCGCCTGCCCGATGGAAATAGTCGATGACTGGCCACAGCAAGGAGTCGCTGGCCGGCATCTGTCCGTTACGGCACTCCGCCTCCACCGTCAGCAACCGATGGCGCATGCGGTCGCCCTCCCCCAGGTCCGAAGGAGAGATATCCTGCAACAGGCGGAGGGCACTGTCGGGGTACAGGTCCATCACACGGTCGGCTTCGGCCATCCGTCGGGAATAGTCGGCATGGGTGCAGGCGGTCCACAACAAGACTGCCAGCAGGCACAAGGGATAGAGGGGCTTCATCGTATTATCAACAAGTAGCATAGCGTGTGCAAACATACAAAAAAATCAGCAGATTGACTTCGTAGAAGAATGATTTCAAGAATATTCGGTCGGAAAAATGTATTACACATCAAAATATTCGGTCAGAAAAATGCGTATATCCCATTAAAGTTCGGTCGGAAATATGTATTTTTGCATCGGGATCATCAGAAATACAAGGATTATGCATAGAAACATCATTGAGCAACTAAAAGTCTGGAAAAACAAAAAAGGCCGGAAGCCTCTTGTATTGGCCGGAGCACGTCAGGTGGGGAAAACTTACATCCTTAAACATTTCGGAGAACAAGAGTTCGCCAATGTCGCTTATATCAATTGTGACAACAACGAACTGGCCAGAAATCTGTTTTCGGAAGATTACGACATGCGGCGTATCTTGTTGGCCATCGGCGCCATTACCGGGCAGAGTATCGAAGCCGGTAAGACATTGATTATTCTGGACGAAATACAGGAAGCACCGCGCGGTTTGTCGGTCTTGAAGTATTTCTATGAGAACGCACCGCAATATCATGTTGCCGTGGCAGGTTCACTGTTGGGAATAGCCATGCACCGGGGAGAATCTTTTCCGGTTGGCAAAGTGGACGTATTGCACATCTATCCCATGACCTTTGATGAGTTTCTGTTGGCCAAAGGAAAGAAACAAATGGTTGACATCCTACGGGCCAAGGACTGGGCTACTGTCAAGCTTCTCAAAAACGAGTATGTCAAGTCTTTGAGAGAGTATTACTTTGTGGGAGGAATGCCGGAAGCTGTGGCTGAGTTCGTATCATCAAATGATGCCAGGAAAGTAAGGACGGTACAAAACAACATACTCTTTACCTATCGGCAGGATATGTCAAAACATGTATCCGCCTCGGAGGCTAACCGCATAGGTATGGTCTGGCAGTCGATGCCTTCCCAACTTGTAAAGGAAAACAAGAAATTCATCTATGGCGTTGTCCGTCCCGGTGCACGGGCCAAGGATTTCGAGGCAGCCATTCAGTGGCTGCTGGATGCAGGTCTGGTGTACAAGGCCGAAAGAATTTCCCAACCCAAGATTCCATTGAAATTTTATGCCGACATCTCTGCTTTCAAACTGTTCCTTTTGGATTGTGGACTGCTGGGCGCCATGAGTGAAACACCGGCAGAAAGACTGTTGATTGCCGACAACGGCATGGAGGAAGCCAAAGGCGCATTTACGGAAAACTATGTCATGAGCCAGCTGACAGCCACATGCGAAAGTTCTGTATTCTACTACAGCAACGATGCAAAACTGGAGATTGATTTTATCATACAGCATGGCAGCGACATCGTTCCGATAGAAGTAAAGGCGGAGGAAAACCTGCGTTCAAAATCCTTAGCTTGTTTTGTCGCTGCCAATAAAGGGTTGCACGGCCTCCGTTTTTCCATGTCCGATTACCGCAACCAGGATTGGATGACCAACGTTCCGCTATATGCCGCCTCCATTCTGTTTCGAGATAACTGAAACACGTATTTGAGGCATTGGGTATATGTATCCATCATTAGCGCGCCAAAGTCCATAGTTAGCGCGCTAAAGTAGATAGTTAGTTGCCTAAAGTCCATAGTTAGCACCGAAGACCTGCCATGTTGCCGAACAGAAGTGAACGAAGTTTGTCCGATTCCGGCTTCACGCTTTCACAACAAGCTAAACAAGCTAAAAATCAAATATTTACAGTGAAAGATAAGGTTTCACGGAGGTGAAACATGAACTAAAATACAACTTGGGCGTATTCTTCGCTCAGTTTGTGTATTTGACACAAAATCTGATTTTCCCGTTCCTTCGACGGTTTCTTGAAACCGTTGATATAATTACGCAAAAGGGTGGCGTTTATCCCGACAAGTCTCGCAAATTCGGACACATTAATTTCCTTATGCAGAAGGAAGAACCGTTGCAATTTGGTAGGTTCCGCATCTTCGTATTCAAAGCTCTCAAAGCTTACATCCACATCAAGCGTACGCCAATGTATCCCGACTACACTCATCGTATAATCTTCCCTTTCCGCTTCGTTTGCCTGCATCAATCCGGGATACCATAGCAAGGATTGACGATAGGTCTTCCCATTATCCCCCAGACCATAAAGATATTCACCATCAAACCATATTCTCGTAATCTTCATTGTCAGCCTCCTTTCCAAAATACTTGTTCCAATGCCTAATGATTATATCGCTATTTTCCTCTATCATCATGCCTATTCTCTTCAAATCCTGAGCCTTGATTCCGTGTTGTTCGTAGAAAACAAACTCGTTTCCATCCCATACATATTTCGCCATGCCGTCTTTTCCTACAACATGCACATGTATCGGTTCATGTTCGCGACTAAAAAACATGAACGAAAATCCAAAGGCTCTGAATATTTCCGACATACCCTAATTCGCTTTTATCACAAGACAAATATAGGTATTATTTACGATACCTCCAAACGGCAGAACAAGTTTCAACGCAACATTCTAATATACAAGCGAATACGGTGAAACTTCACCGGAAGAAAGTCGTCAAAAGCGTTGTTTCACAGCATCGGTCAGCCTTTGCGATAGTGGAGCACCACGCCGTTTTCGCGACGGAAAGCCCGATCGGCCACCTGACGTAGACGGTCGGCCGTGACGGCACGATAGTTGTCTACCTCGCGGTTGATGTCGTCGGCCTGCCCCGTCAGTTCGAACCAGGCGAGATTGGTGGCTACGTTCAGGTAATTCATATTACCAAATATCTGGGAAGCCTCGAACTTGTTTTTCACTTTCTCCAGTTCCGGCTCGTCTACAAGCTCCCGACGGAGCAATTCCAGTTCGGCACGGACGGCGGCCTCGGCTTCGTCGAGGGAAACACCCGGCGAGGGCTTGCCGCTGATGTGAAGCAGACCGGCATCGCGGCTGCCGGAAATGTAGGCGTCGATGCTGGAGAAGAGTTTGCGCTCCTGCACCAGGCGGAGGTTCAGGCGGCTGGAGCGGCCGTTGGAAAGAATATCGGACAGAATGTCGAACGCGTAATAGTCGGGATCGTCGCGGCGGCACATGTGGAAAGCCATGAAGAGCGCGTCGAGGGGAACGGGACGCTCCACGCAGAGGCGGCGTTCTTCGGTCTGCTCAGGTTCCTGCGGCAAGCGGCGTTCGGACACTTCGCGACGGGGGATGGGGCCGAACCATTTCTGCGCAAGGCGCACGGTTTCTTCCCAACCGATGTTGCCCGTGACAGCCAGCACGGCATTGTTGGGCGCATAGTGGCGGTAGAAGAAGTCCTTCACCTCGTCGAGCGTGGCCTGTGCAATGTGCTCCAGCTCCTTGCCGATGGTGGGCCACTGATAGGGATGGACACGATAGGCCAGCGGACGGATGAGATGGCCCACGTCGCCGTAGGGCTGGTTGAGGCAACGCTGCTTGAACTCCTCCATCACCACCGCACGCTGTACCTCCAGGCTGCGCTCGCTGAAGTCGAGGCCCAACATGCGGTCGGACTCCAGCCAGAAGCCCGTTTCCACGTTTGCCTTGGGCACGGTGAGGTAATAGTTGGTGATGTCGTTGTTCGTCCAGGCGTTGTTCTCGCCGCCCGCCAGCTGGAGCGGCATGTCATAATCGGGGATGTGCAGGGAGCCTCCGAACATGAGGTGTTCGAAGAGGTGGGCAAAGCCGGTGTGCCGGGGATGCTCGTCGCGTGCACCGACATCGTAAACGATGTTCAGCGCCACCATCTGCGTGCTGGCATCCTCGTAATGCACCAGTTTCAGGCCGTTGTCCAGTGTCAGTCGGTTAATCTTGAACATACCCTGCTCTCCCCCAGACCTTTCAATCCAACACTTCGACCTTGATGATCTTCACATCTTCCTCGGGACGGTCGTTGCGGTCGGTCTTCACCCGCTGGATCTTGTCGACCACTTCCATGCCTTCCAGCACTTCGCCGAAGACGGTGTATTCGCCGTCCAGATGGGGTGTACCGCCCACGGTGGTGTATGCCTTCACCTGCTCGGGTGTAAAGCGGAATTCGGGCTGGCCGGCCAACTGCTTCTCTACCTGCGCAATCAGGGTGTCCTGCAAGTTCATCAGGCCTTCCTGATCGCCTGCCTTGCGCATCTTGTAGATGTCCTTGGCATGCTTGGAGGCCAGCGTGTTGAACAGGTTGTTGAAGCGCATCTGGTTCATCTGCTGCTCCATGCCCAGCAGGGTGGAATCGCTATAAACCTTGCCGGTCACGATGTAGAACTGGCAACCCGACGAAGCTTTCTCAGGGTTGACATTGTCTCCCTGGCGGGCTGCGGACAGAGCGCCTTTCTTATGGAAATACTTGGGATAGACAAACTCGGCAGGCACGGTGTAGCCCACGTCGCCCGACCCCAGCATCTGACCCTTGGCGGCGTTCTTCGACTCGGGGTCGCCTGCCTGGATCATGAAGTCCTTGATGACACGATGAAAGAGGGTGCCCTCGTAGGTGCCGTCCTCGGCCAACTTGATAAAGTTATCACGGTGTTTCGGCGTTTCGTTATACAGTTTCACCACGATGTCGCCGGCGGTGGTCTCAATCTTCAGTCTGGTTTCTTCGCTCATGTTTCTGGCTTTTTTCTCTGACTTGCAGGCCACAAGGCAGCAAGCCAGTATGGTTAATAATACAAATGAAATCCTTTTCATTCTATCTTTTTGTTTAATTTAAGTCTGCAAATATACTAAAATCAGCCAAAACCACTTACCTTTGTAACATTAAAATAAAATTCAGGCTATGAAATCTATATTAATAGTAGAAGATGACATCACTTACAGCATGATCCTGAAGACATGGCTCACGAAGAAAGGTTTTCAGGTACAATCGGCCAGCAGCATCGCGCGTGCCCAGAAAATGGTCGAATCGGATGCCATAGACCTGATATTGTCGGACCTCCGCCTGCCCGACCGCGACGGCATCGACCTGCTGAAGTGGATGAGGGAACAGGGACGACAGACACCACTGATCATCATGACCGGCTATGCGGACATCCAGTCGGCCGTACAGGCCATGAAGCTGGGAGCGCAGGACTACGTGGCCAAGCCCGTCAATCCCGACGAGCTGCTGAAGAAAATGGAGGAAGCGCTGAAGACTCCCCTACGGGAAGCGGCCGCCAAGCCACAGGAAGAAGCTCCGGCCAAACCGGCGCATGCCCCAGCCGAACCGGCGTCGGACTTTCTGGAGGGAGAAAGCGATGCCGCCAAACAGCTCTACAACTACGTGAAGCTGGTGGCACCCACCAACATGTCCGTACTCATCAACGGTGCCAGCGGCACGGGCAAGGAGTATGTGGCCCACCGCATCCACCAGCTGAGCAAACGTGCCCAATATCCGTTCATCGCCATCGACTGCGGTGCCATCCCCAAGGAACTGGCAGCCTCCGAGTTCTTCGGCCATGTGAAGGGAGCCTTCACCGGTGCCCTGACCGACAAGACGGGCGCCTTCGTAGCGGCCAACGGCGGTACCATCTTCCTGGACGAAATCGGGAACCTGAGCTACGAAGTACAGATACAGCTGCTCCGCGCCCTGCAGGAACGCAAGATACGCCCCATCGGCTCGAACAAGGAGATACAGGTGGACGTGCGTCTGGTGTCGGCTACCAACGAAAACCTGGAGCAGGCCATCGAACGCGGCCACTTCCGTGAAGACCTGTACCACCGCATCAACGAGTTCACCCTGCGCATGCCACAACTGAAGGACCGCCACGAGGACATCCTGCTCTTCGCCAACTTCTTCCTCGACCAGGCCAACCGCGAAATGGACAAGCATCTGACGGGATTTGACGAAGCGGCCTCCAAGGCCCTGACCGAATATCATTGGCCGGGCAACCTGCGCCAGATGAAGAACATGGTGCGCCGCGCCACCCTGCTTGCTACAGGAAAGTTCATCACCATGAACGAGCTCTCCGACCTGCAGCAGACGGCCAACACGCCAACCGCCAACATATCCTTGCGCAACGAAGAAACGGAAAAACAACATATTCTGGAAGCCCTGCGCCAGACCGGCAACAACAAAAGCCGTGCGGCCCAGATGCTGGGAATCGACCGCAAGACGCTATACAACAAACTGAAACTTTACAACCTGTCGGACTCATTGTAGAATAAAAGTGGGGAAATATTCCCCACCCGACTCCACACATCCACAACCTTTTCCACACTTCCCCTCCAGCCAGCCAGAACCTAACAGGCTGTTTATCAAAAACATAAGAAAACAGTGAGTTTTCTGGCACACTATTTGAGCCTTTCTACATGTAAGCAAACGCTTGCTTGAACAGACTAACTTAAACCTAAACAATATATATATACTCAAAAGCAAGTGAAAGTAAAACGTTAGTATTGTAGCAGCCCTGTTTATGTTTGTTTGTGGAGAGCTCTCTTTGGCACACTTCCCTTCAGGAAGTTGCCAGGAGAGCTAAATTCAAAAAACCGAAGATTTTCAGCCCTACTATTCATCGGTCATGAAACAATCCATCCCCATCAAACTAAACATCTGCCCAAGTTGCTGAACAACAGTAAGCCACTAACAAGAAAAAAGCCGCCCCGTCTTGTCTATTCTGGGGGCGGCTTTTTCTTTTTTATCGTTTTGACGTTTTTCTACGCTTACCAATGACGTTCGGGATACAGATCGTTCCACCATTCGGGGCTGTCCTGCAACCACTTGGCAAACCAGGCCATGATGGAATTGTGCCACTGGACACGTTTGTCGTAGTCGGCAATGAAGTGGTTCTCACCATCCACGGTAATGAATTCTACCGTCCGGCCCAGAATCTTCAACGCATTGTACAGCTGGATGCTCTCGCCGATGGGCACATTGGTGTCGGCCGTACCGTGCAGGAGCAGCAGGGGCGTGTGAATCTTGTCGGCATTGAACAGGGCGCCGTGCTTGGTGAAGAGATCGGGCTGCGACCACGGATAACTGCCTGCGGCGGCAATGGCATTGTAGGAATAGCCCCAATAGCCTTCACCCCAGTAGCTGGTGACGTTGCTGATGCCGGCATGCGAGGCGGCAGCGGCAAAGATATCGGTCTTGGTCTGCAGATACATGGTCATGAAGCCGCCATACGAGGCACCCAGGCAACCGATGCGCTCGGCATTGACAAACGGATGGGCCTCACAGAATTTCTTGGTACCCTCGATGATGTTGTCGGCCGTATAGTCGCCCCAGGCATTGACGTGGCGGGCAGAGAATTCCTGTCCGTAGCCGATAGTGCCGCTGGGCTGGATGACGTAGACTACATAGTCGCGCGAAGCGAAGAGCTGCGGACTGTAGGGCGAGGTCATGCCACGCGTAGTGGGCGTAGTACCACCATAGTAGTAGACAATCAGCGGATATTTCTTCTCGGGATCGAAGTCGGGAGGCAGACACATCATGCCTTCAATTGTCGTACCGTCCGAAGCCGTGAAGTTCCATTCTTCCATGCGGCCGAACTCAATCTTGTCCAGCGTCTTCTGCATCGGATTGGCCAGCAGCTTGGATGTCTGCTTCTTGCCGTCGTACAGATAGGCCACGCCGGTCGAGGTGTTGCCACCGCCTACATAGGCCGCCACATTGGGAGCCTTGTCGGCCAGCGTAAAAGACGAAATGACATCTTCGGCCAGGGGGAGCATCTCGAACGTGCCTTTCTTCGGCGTATAGCGGTAGATGTGCTGGCAGTCTTTGTCGGTGGTATTGAAATAGATACAGCCGTCTGTACGGTTCCATTGCAGGAGAGACACCGACGGATTGAAGTCGCGCGTGATGGGCGTTATCTCCTTAGTAGTCAGGTCCATCAGGAAAGCCTGCGTGTCGAAGTCGTTGGCAATGGGATGCGAACCACAATTCTTGCCGATGCCACCGAAGGCCTCGGGACTGCCGATCAGCACCAGCTGACGGTTGTCGGGCGAATAGGAGGCGGAGTTGAGGTAGGCGTCCTCACGCACCAGCGTATCGGCCTTCATCGTGTTCAGGTCGATTTCGAACAGGGTGGTCAGGCTGTAGGGACACTTCGTGATGTTGGGTTTCGACGTGGTGCAGAGCAGCTTGGCGCCGTCCCAGGAAATATCGTTCAGGTAGACGGGACGCGAACCATAGGTCAAGCGCTCGGAAACGCCCGTCTTCAGATCGTACTTCACCAGATAGGAGCGGTTGCGCGAGCCGGGGATGCGGTCGTCGGGCATCAGCATGCGCTTCAGGGGGCCGCTCACCTTCTCGCCTTCGTCTGAAGACGAATAAATGAGGTAATCTTCCGTGGGCGACCAGGTGAATCGTCCCTCCGGCAGGTTGGCCATCACCGTCTCCTCGCGCATGGTGGCGGGATCGAAGACAATCAAGTCGTTCTTTTCGTCACCCGTCACGGTATAGTAGAGCTTGCTGCTTACGGGCATCCAGCGGGCATTGGTGGGCACGTTGGGATGGATCATACGACCGGTCTTCACTTCGGTCAGCTCCTGCCACGTGCGAGAGCGCTTGGTGGAGTAGTTGTCCCAATAATAGGTCAGCAGGTACTTGCCGTCGGGCGAGAGGGAGACAGAGTAGACTTTCTGTCCGAAGGCGGTATTGTAGAGCGACAGACGGCGCTTCAGGTCGGGAGTCATGTGGAAGGGCACGTTCTCGAAGTCCTTATCGCCCTCGAAGGTGCACTTCAATACGGGTTTGGCCTTGTCGTCGGCCGAGGCAAGGAGCTTGATGACGATTTCGTTGTCGGCTTCGGGCTCCAGACGCAGGCTGATTTCAGCGGGATGCACCTGCGAGAGGCTGTCCTGAGCGGCATCCTTCACATGCTTGGACACGCCGTTGACGAACACTTCGAAGCGGGCGGGCGAAGACACCTTGAGCTTGCCCTTCATGAAGCGCTCGGCACGCAGGTTGGTAGCAAAGAGGTAGAGCAGGTTGTCACGGTCGGCACGGGCCACACGGACATAGCCGGCGGTATCGGCCTCGACGCGGTCGTAGGTATAGGAGTCGAAATCTAGGTTCACTTTGGTTTTCAACAGTTCCTTCATGGCAAACTTGTCGCCCGTGAAGTTGATGCTATCCCCTTGGAGGGGTGCCCGCAACGATACGGCGGGACGCAGGTAGAAAGCAGACGCCTGCTGTTGCTGCGCCTGCAGGGACATTCCTGCACAGAGCAGCAATGCCGGGAGTATCAGTCTTTTTTTCATAGAAAATCAGTGTTTTCAAAATACAGGTTTTACAAAGAACTTGTGAGGCTGCGCCACAGATTGTCCGACGGAACGGGAGCCACCACATCGATCAGTTCCTTCGAAACAGGATGGACGAAGCGCACACGGCGGGCATGCAGGCAGATACTGCCGTCGGGATTGGAGCGGGGAAAGCCATACTTCAGGTCGCCCTTGATGGGGCAGCCCATCTTGGCCAGCTGACAACGGATCTGATGGTGGCGGCCCGTCTTCAGGTCCACCTCCAGCAGGCTGTAATTGTCCGAACGGGCGATGAGCCGATAGTGCAGGATGGCCTTCTTGCTGCCGGGCTTCTCGGTGTCGTAGGCGTAGCTCTTGTTCTGCTTCTCGTTGCGCACCAGGTAGTTCACCAGCTCGCCCTCGGTCTCGGCAGGCGTCTGCTTCACGATGGCCCAGTAGGTCTTCTTCACCTCGCTGTTCTTGAACATCTCGTTCAGGCGCGACAGGGCCTTGCTGGTCTTGGCAAAGACAACAAGACCGCTCACAGGGCGGTCCAGGCGGTGGGTCACACCGATAAAGACGTTGCCGGGCTTGTGGTACTTCTCTTTCAGATACTGCTTGACGGTTTCCGAAAGGGGCACGTCGCCCGTCTTGTCTCCCTGAACAATCTCCGAAGCGGTCTTGTTGACGATAATAATGTGATTGTCCTCGTAAACGACGGTCATCTCAATGCTGCATTACATGTTCATACCACCGTCGATCTGGATCACCTGACCCGAAACGTAGGACGACATGTCGGATGCCAGGAAGGTAGCCACGTTGGCCACGTCTTCGGGCGTACCGCCACGGCGCAGAGGAATCTTCTTGCACCATTCGGCCTTCACTTCGTCGGACAGGGCGTCGGTCATGGCTGTGATGATGAAGCCCGGAGCGATGGCGTTGGCACGGATGCCGCGTGAGCCGAGTTCCTGAGCGATAGACTTCGCCAGAGCAATCATACCAGCCTTCGAAGCCGAGTAGTTGGCCTGTCCGGCGTTGCCGTGAACACCTACTACAGAAGCCATGTTGATGATGCTGCCGGCTTTCTGGCGCATCATGATGGGCGTACAGGCGTGGATGAAGTTGAATGCCGACTTCAGGTTCACGTTGATCACCATATCCCACTGCTGCTCGCTCATGCGCATCATCAGGCCGTCGCGGGTGATGCCGGCGTTGTTCACCAAGATGTCGATGCGGCCGAAGTCCTGATGGATGGCCTCTACCACCTTGGCCGTATCTTCGAAGTTGGCGGCGTTCGAAGCGTAAGCCTTGGCTTTCACGCCCATGGCTTCGATTTCTTTGGCAGTATTCTCGGCGTTCTCGTCGATTAGCAGGTCCGTAAATGCTACATTGGCGCCTTCAGCGGCGAACTTCAATGCGATAGCTTTACCGATACCACGTGCGGCACCGGTTACGATGGCTGTTTTTCCAGTTAATAATCCCATAATCGTATTGTTTAAAAATTAAAAGTATCTTTTCTTTGTCGTAAAACTATCTTTTCCGCTCCGTATCACAGTGCTTTCGGATCCTTGCGGTGCAGGGCGCCGAAGACGATGCGCGCCACGTACTTGTCGCGTGTGGCGTCGTCCAGATTGGCTCCGATCTGTCCGCGGATGTAGGGCACCTCGATACCTTTCACACAATAGTGCACCAGCTCGGCGGTCATGTCGAGGTCGTCTATCTGAAAAACACCCGTCTCCATGCCCTCGCGCAACACGTCCTTGAAGAGCTGCACCTCTTTTTCGTCGAACCGCTTGCGTGCCTTCTCCACCTTCCAGATGTCGCGGAAGAAGTCGGCACGGAGCGTACCGTTGCGGTAGACCACTTCCTTCACCACGTCCAGGCGGGTGTAGATCATCTCGAGCATCTTCTCGTCGGGCGAAATGTGCTTGTCGGCCACGCGCTTCATGGTGTCCAGCAGGATGTCCAGCTGCGACTCGACCACGGCCAGGTAGATATCCTCCTTGCTCTTGAAGTAGGTATAGAGCGTGCGTCGTCCTTTCTTCGAAGCGAGGGCGATGTCGTTCATCGTGGTGTTCTCGACGCCCATCTTCGCAAAAAGCTGACGGGCGACGTCCACTAACTGGGCTCTGGTCTTGGATAACGGCATGGTTTAATAATTGCACATTGCGTATTAATCTGTGCAAAAGTAAGACATTTCCCATTATCACACAAGAAATAAAAAAAATATCTGCCGAATATTTGTTTTTTCAAAAATAAGTCGTACCTTTGCACCCGAAATCAAGAACATCGCGGAGTGGAGCAGTTGGTAGCTCGTTGGGCTCATAACCCAAAGGTCGTAAGTTCGAGTCTTGCCTCCGCAACCAATAAAAAAGGAATTGCAATCGCAATTCCTTTTTTCGCTTTATCCTCTCCTCCCGCTTATTCGCGCAGGAGGATTTCACTTGGATTCTTCATTTTCAGATTCAGCTTGGCTTTCTCTGACAGGGGATTCCACAGAATACGACGGCATTCCTGCGGGTCTGCCTGGAAGTCCACATTCTTCGAGCCGCTCAAGTATTCGGTGTCGATGCGGAAAGAATCGGTCTTCACCTCAAAGCTGTACAATTCGTCCAGATTCAGATACAGATGGTCCACCGAACCGCTGTTCAAACACAACTGACGCGACAAGGCAGACAGAGCACGGAAGTGGGAATTCTGCACAAACACTGTGGCAGGACTGTGGAGGAAATCAATGAACAGCGAATCGCGTTGCAAGTCCTGCAACTCTACTGCATCAAACACCTCTCCTTTCAAGCACTCAACGCTTTCGGGCAAGCGCAATTCCAAAGGCTCAGCCTGCAGGTTAAAATAGGAAGGTATTTTCCCTTGTGGCATTTTCTTCTTCAATTTCTCGGGCGGGAAACGGAACACAATGTCCAACGTATCTCCCTGCGATTGAAAGTCCATAAATTCCTCTATATCGGCTACATAAAAGAGGCTTCCAGCAGTAGTGTCTGCCGAAGTCACTTTCAGACGGATATTATTAACGGCCAAATAATAATTCAGCTCGTCGTTGCCATCTTGTTTATGCAGCATTCTATCCATGCGGAATCTTATGACCTTGCAGGCAGGCAACGGACGCACCTGCTCTTCTCCTTCCAGGCGGACGGTCATGTCCGACACACTTCCGCTGTGCGTTCCCCAATAGATAATGGTGCCACTCATGCCGGCCAGCAGGGCCAGCAACACACCCAATATAATATAAGTAGTTCGTTTCATAACTTGTTATTCTTTTCTTGATTCTTGGCATAATCGCGGTACATCGCCGCCAGTTCGGCATCGGAAATGCCCAGCGTGTACAGCTGTTTGAAAAAATAGTCGACCTCGTTTGTCAGAAACTGCTCCTTGCGCAGGGCGAGAATCCGCTCGCGGGCACCCGCGGCCACAAAGTAGCCGATGCCCCGCTTGTTGTAGATGATGCCTTGCGACTGGAGCTGGTCGAACGAACGCATCACCGTGTTGGCATTCACCTCCACCACGGCGGCATACTCGCGCACCGAGGGAATGCGGCCGTCTTCGGCAAACTTCCCCACCAGCACTTCGTCGCAGATGCGGTCGGCAATCTGCAGATAAATAGCTTTCGTATCTCTAAAATCCATACTTACCAACGATTAATGATTTCTGCTTCCTTCAAACGATAGTAGGCCGTCACCCAACAGAAGATGGCAAAGGCAAACAAGAGGCAAGTGAACAGCGTCATCACCGTTTCTTCTTCCATATCGGGACCATAAGGACCGAAGGTCAGCGACTTGACCAGCGAAACCTGTACGGCCACAAAGATGGAAATGACGACAATCAGGGCTGCCGAGGTCTTGATGAAAGCATTCTTCGGCCACAAGGCACTGCCCAGCACATAGGCACTCTGGACGGCAAAGTAGAACGAGAAGCTAAAGAGTGTCCCCCGTCCGGTACTGAAGAAGTGAGGAAATATGGTTACATCCCCCAACCGTCCGTAAGGGAACGTCTGTATCACCTGAGTGAAATCGGGATAGGCCAGCGAATAGACCAATACACGCGTCAGGTCCGCCAATACAAAAGCTACGGCATAGGCCAGCAGAAAGACCAGCGTATAAATGAACCAGCGGGAGAAGTACTTCTCGAACATCGTGGCCGGCAGCATCAGAGCAGAAATCCGACGGCGCTTGTCTTTCATGAATTCCATCACGAACGAGGCACTCAAAGCTCCCATGATAAAGATGAGGAAACATCCTACTCCAAACTGGGCACCCCAAACCGGGTCCCTGTATTGGGAATCCGACATTTGAAGTCTTTCCAGATAGAAAGTTGCATTGCGCGAATCCCAATGATATTCCAAATAGCCCATCCAGATGAATATGACAGCCAAAGCGCCATACATCACTACCAGCCGCAACACATTCGTCCGCCAGTTCTCTACCAAATCTTTCTGGCAGTAATCCAGAAAACGCGGCATGCTGAAAAAACGATCACGCATCATCTCTCCTCCTCCACTTTAGAATGAAACAAATCCTTTATCTTCTCGGGGTCGGCCAAGACGGCACCGAAGAGCAGCTCCAGATTGAGCTTCGTCTCTCCCCCCTCACGGTTGGGCAGCAGCAGGCTGTTGCCTTGCACCGAAGGCAGTTTGTACAAAGCCTCCTCGGCCAGAGCAGGGCTATCGCTCTCCACAAAAGCCAACCGTTCAGTCACGCGGACGATGGACTCGTCGAGCAGCACGCGGCTGTTGTTCATAATCACCACATGGTCCAGCACATTGTCAATGTCTCTCACCTGATGGGTGGAAATCACAATCGTCCGCTCGTCCGACATGCCCGAGGCGATAAACTTACGGAACTGGCTCTTCGCCATAATGTCCAGTCCGTTGGTCGGTTCGTCCATCAGCAGCAGCGAGGTATGCGTGGCGAGTGCAAAACTCATGAACACTTTCTTCTTCTGCCCCATCGACAACCCGCCCAAATGAATGTTCCAATCCATCTCGAACAGATGCAGGTAGGTCATCATGTCCTCCTTGCTAAAGTTGGGATAGAACGGGCTGTTCAGCTCCACAAACTGGACCAGCGAAACGGCAGGCAGATCAAATTCCTCGGGTACCAGGAATACATCCCGAAGCGTTTCGGGCAGGCGCCTCCGCATATCCACCCCGTGATACATCACGCGGCCATGCTTGGGCGTCAGCAATCCGCACATCAGATACAACAGAGTGGACTTGCCCACTCCATTTTTCCCCAGCAGCCCATACACCCGGCCTTTCTCCAGGGAAAACGAAAAGTCCGACAACACCTCGGGCTTCCTGCGTCCATAACTGAACGAAATATTCTCTACTTGTAGCATAACATATTAATATTTGATGTTCCATCACCAGTATCCTCCTGAAATAACGGATTAAAGGCCTATCACCCATAACTTCTGAAGAACAATAGTGTATTAGGTTAATAGTACACTGCAAATGTAGTAAAAGAATGTACATGCACAAAGAAAAAGGAAAAAAACTTAGCAAGAAAAATAGATTTTATACAGAAAGGCAGAAAACAGAAGCTAGGAATGCAACGAAGCACTGGATAAAAGAATGACGAAGTACAATATGAGGGTGCAACGAAGCACTGCGTGAGGATGTGACGAAGCACTTGCTGAGGGCATGAGGCAGCACTGCGTGGAAGCGTAACGAAGCACTGCATGGATTCGATAAGGATTCTCCCGGCGGGCATAAAAAACAAAGTCCCCCGTAACAGGATTGTTACGGAGGACTTCTCAAGGAAAACGGCGGCGACCTACTCTCCCACTGTTACGCAGTACCATCGGCGTGAC